>ERZ772816.599-NODE-599-length-39039-cov-4.190540_pt1 | contig 39039 bp, 36 predicted proteins | sample MGYA00511359_ERZ772816 | MGnify/ENA primary metagenome ERZ772816 (study PRJEB29015, sample SAMEA2737710) | human gut metagenome | biome: human gut; feature: human-associated habitat; material: faeces | place: China | collected 2012 ...
TATTCAAATTGGGTGAGGCGCTGGAGCAGCACGGACACGAGGTTCAGTACTTCGGTATGGAGCACGAAGGCCGCTGTGTGGGCAACCGGGTCAATGCTTATACATCTGATATGGACTTCCACGGTGGCAGCAAACTGAGCAAGCTGACCTACCCGATCAAGACCATCTACAGCAAGGAAGCACGGGTGCAGCTGAGAAAAGTTCTGGACGACTTCAAGCCGGATGTCTGTCACCTGAACAACTTTAACTACCAGCTGACTCCTTCCATCATCCTGGAAATCGTGAAGTGGCGCAAGGAGACCGGAAGGGATTGTAAGATCATCTTCACGGCACATGACTACCAGCTGGTCTGCCCGAACCACATGCTGAACAATCCGAACACGCACCAGAACTGTGAGAAGTGCCTCGGCGGCCATTTCGTGAACTGCATGAAAGGCAAGTGCATCCACGGTTCCACGGCGAAGTCTGCCATCGGCATGATGGAAGCCGAGTTCTGGAAGTGGAAGGGTACCTATAAGTACATTGACACCATGATCTGCTGCTCGGAGTTCATGAAGACCAAGATGGATAGCAACTCGCTGTTTGCTACTAAGACCGTGGCGATGCACAACTTCATCGACAAGGTGGAGTGGAAAGAAACCGAGAAGAAGGACTACGTCCTCTACTTTGGCCGCTTCTCTGAGGAAAAGGGAATCGGCACACTCATTAAGGTCTGTAAGGAGCTGCCGGATGTGCAGTTCATCTTCGCCGGCACCGGTCCTCTGGAAGAGACGGTAAATGGTATTAAGAACATCAAGAATGTTGGCTTCCAGAAAGGCGAGGCACTGGAGAAGCTCATCCGTGAGGCACGGTTCTCCATCTATCCGTCTGAGTGGTATGAGAACTGCCCGTTCTCTGTGATGGAATCCCAGATGTATGGAACACCGGTGCTGGGAGCAGACATTGGTGGCATCCCGGAACTGATTCAGGTCGGCAAGACCGGTGAGCTGTTTGAAAGCGGCAATGCCGAAGACCTGAAGAAGAAGATCGAGAAGCTCTGGGGTGATGAGAAGCTGTGTGCGGAGTACAGTGTGAACTGTAAGGACATCAGCTTCGATACCATTGATGAGTATTACGAGAAAATTATGAAAGTTTATAGATAAAAAGAGAGATAGAGGTATTAGAAAATGGCTAACAATAACGAAAAGAAACTGAATGGTACGGTTATCGTCACTTACCGCTGCAATGCTCGTTGCTCCATGTGCAACCGCTACAAAGCACCTTCTAAGCCGGAAGAGGAAATCAGCATTGAGACCATCAAGAAGCTGCCGAAGATGTACTTTACAAATATCACCGGCGGTGAGCCGTTCATCCGCACCGACCTGAAGGATATCGTGCGTGAGCTGTACAAGAAGTCCGACCGTATCGTTATTTCCACAAACGGTTTCTTCACTGACCGTATCGTTGACCTGTGTAAGGAGTTCCCTCAGATTGGCATCCGTATTTCTATCGAGGGTCTGGAGCAGACCAATAATGAGATTCGTGGTCTGCAGAACGGCTATCAGCGTGGTTACGGCACGCTGAAGAAGCTGCGTGAGATGGGCATGAAGGATGTTGGCTTCGGCATGACCGTTCAGGACAAGAACGCTCCTGACCTTGTTCCTCTGTATAAGATCTCCGATGAGATGGGTATGGAGTTCGCAACAGCTTCTCTGCACAACAGCTTCTACTTCGTTGAGGCTAAGAACATCATCCACGACCGTCCTATGGTTGCTAAGAACTTTGAGAATCTGGTCAACGAGCTGCTCCGTAGCAACAGCCCGAAGAAGTGGTTCCGTGCGTACTTTAACCACGGTCTGATCAACTACATCTATGGCCAGAAGCGTCTGTTGCCTTGCGACATGAGCTTCGATACCTTCTTCATCGACCCGTATGGCGATGTTATGCCTTGCAACGGCACCAAAGATAAGGAAGTCATGGGCAACCTGAATAATCAGACTTGGGATGAGCTGTGGAACAGCCCGGAAGCAGAGAAAGTTCGTGCAAAGGTTCGTTGCTGTGACCGTGATTGCTGGATGATCGGTAGTGTTTCTCCGGCTATGCATAAGTATATCTGGAAGCCCGCAACTTGGGTTCTGGTTCACAAGTTCAAGGCACTGTTCAGTAAGCATCCGTACAGCATGTACGAACTGAAGATTTGCCGTGACTACCGTGATGGTAAGGTCACCAAAGAGGATCTGGACAAGTGCAGCACCTGCGATATGAACTGTGTGATCAACAACGGTCTGAGTGAGGCATCCAAAGAACAGCTGAAGCATAAGACCGGCGAGGAAATTGTGGACGCTGATATCGCACAGCAGATGGAGACGAAGTAATGAGTGAAAAGACAGCGGTAAGAACAAGAGAAAAATGGGTCGATGATGTAAAAGTCATTGCCTGCATATTGGTTGTACTGGGCCATTTCTTCCAAAGCATGACGAAGGCGAATGTTTTGCCTGAAAACGATTTGTATCAGTGGTTCAACACAACGATTTACTACTTTCACGTGCCGCTGTTCTTTATTTGTAGCGGATACCTGTATCAGAAGTACAGTAAGGTAAACAGTGTGGATGGCTGGTTCAGGAATGTAGTAAAAAAGGCGTTGGCACTCGGCGTGCCCTATGCCACTTTTTCAACTGCTACATGGGTGCTGAAAAAGTTATTCTCAAGCAGTGTTAACGATCAGATTGGAGGCTTGGGTGATACATTATTTCTTCACCCGACTTCACCGTATTGGTATTTGTATGCACTCTTTTTTATTTTTCTTGTTACACCAACTTTTAGCAATGTGAAAGCGGCAGCGATTGGACTGATGACTGCACTGGTAGCAAAAGTCTTGATTTTAACTAGGGGGGGGTACAGCGTTTACGCTGTATCGACGGTTCTCTCAAACGAAATCTGGTTTGTGCTCGGTATGAGTATTTGTGCGTTTAATGTGCAGCTGAAGGGGAGAAAAGTACAAGGAATAATATGCGGATTGCTGTTTATAATTCTGAGTATTTTGGTATATAAGGCAGGAATTAGCGAAGGTTTGGCCTCTTTCGCAATGGGATTATTGGCTTGCGTTGCTGTTATCATGATGGTGGCAGGTTTTGAGGAAAGGTTAGGAAAGGGTATAGATTCCCTTGCAAAATGTACAATGCCGATTTTTCTGATGCATACGTTGTTTGCGGCACCGCTAAGATCTGTCTTGCTGAAGGTTGGCATTGAAAATGCTGTGATTCATGTAGTACTGGGATTGGGCATTAGTTTTGCAGGCCCAATTATCGCGGCTTGGATTATGAAGAAAACGAAGTGGTTGGAGTTCTTCCTGTATCCTAATAAGTTTCGTAAGGCTAGATAAAATAATGGAGATTTTAGAAGATGGATATACCTAAAGTTAGTGTAATAGTTCCGATATATAATGTAGAAAAATACTTGAAGAGATGTGTTGACTCTATTCTAAATCAAACACTAAAAGAAATAGAAGTTATTCTTGTAGATGATGCGTCGCCCGATAAATGTCCGCAGCTGTGTGATCTGTTTGCTACGATGGATTCCAGAATACAAGTTATTCACAAGCAGAATGAAGGACTTGGATTTGCAAGAAATAGTGGCATGGAGTTGGCAAAGGGAGAGTATGTATATTTTGTTGATTCGGATGATTATTTATGCTTGAATGCATTAGAAGTATTATATACATCAGCGAAAAAGGAAAATGCCGATATTTGCTTTGGAGGAATAATATCTGAAGACGATACTGGTAAACAAAACAGAAATACTCCGGTTTATGCAGGTAGAATATTTCAACAGCCAGATATTGTTCAAATAATTTTAGCAGGTATGTTGGGGGCTGAACCGGAAAAGAAAATAGATGCTAGCTTGCGTATGTCAGCTTGGCAAGGAATCTATAGAAGAAAGTGGGTAAAGGATAACAATCTTAAGTTCCCATCGGAGAGACAGTTTATATCAGAGGACATTATCTTTCACTTAAATGCATTGCCAAAAGCTGATACACTGATGTATATAGAAGAATGCGTATATTGTCATATTGTAGATAATCCGAATTCTCTAACCCACAAATACAATCCTGAGCGGTATAAGAAAGATGTTGTACTGTATTTGGAAGAAGTGAGACTAATTGAACAGCTTCCAGAGAGCAGCAAAATGAAAGTGAATGCACAGAGAATGTTTTTGGGAAATACAAGGGTGTGTTTAAAGCAAATTGTGAATAGATCTAAGACAGAGGGAAGAAAATTTGCAGTACACGAGATTTCCAAAATTACAAATGATTCAACTATGAAAGAGGTACTTAGCCAGTATCCGTATTGGAAGAATCCTTGGAAACAAGCGCTTGTGTCGTTCCTCATTAAATATAAAATGAACTCACTAATATATATTTTGACAAAAAACTTTAATTCAAGGAAATGATACCTGAAAGGAGCGCAAATGAATATAAGAAGAGCATTGATCATTACGCCCAAAAAAATTGTTGGCTTTATCCTGTTCTGGACTATAATCAGTGATGCATTGGTAGCAGAACTAGGAATGAGCAGTTCAATTCAATATTTAAATGACTTTGCGTGGGTTATATTACTTCTTTATATAGTAAAGAACAAATTTTGGACAAGATTAAAATATCAAGGCTTTTCAGGTGTTTTATATGCAATTGGCGCGTATGTATTGATCTGCTATTTGAGTGCCATACTGAATTTTGTTGATCCATTTTTGACTATATGGGCATCAAGAAACCTAATTAGATTTATTGTTTTTTTCCTTTCTGTTGTCGTTTTCTTGGAAGAAAATGATATTTCTGAAATATTTAATAAGTTGTTTTGGATACAAATAATTAGTTTTATAATTGCTCTATATCAGTATTATGTCCTGGGCTTACATATGGATACACTTGGCGGTATTTTTGGACACGGAAATGGGGCAGCATTGAATACATTTCAGGCTATGATGCTTGCATATTTCCTTTGTGGATATTTGCAAAAAAAACAACCGGCATACAAGGTAGCAACAATACTGATAACATCCTTGTTGATAGCAGCTTTGGCAGAGGAAAAAGCGTATTTTGTATATTTGATTGTTGTAGTAGCTGGTAGTGTTATTATTAATAGACCCTCATTCAAGACGGTCATAATTGTAGCCGCTGTTCTATGCGCTGTCCCTGTAGGAATTAACATTCTCGCAACTGTTAATGACTCATGGAATCTTGAAGTTTTAACGAATATGACGAGAGCGGTACAATACTTGGATACATCATACGGATTGAGTCGAACAAATCCATTTCCCCAAATTCAGAGCCGCTTTTTTAATAATAGATTGTTAAAAGATCTTTTTGGAATTGGATTTGGTGCTTCTGAAAATTGTGATGCGGCGAGTATTTTTACAAGTGAGTTTTATAATCGATATGCATACCTCCAATATTTTGACTTTACGCACCAAAAAAAGTTCCTTGAAACGGGTTATCTTGGCTTTGGATCTTTTTTAATGATAATTATAATGTGTATTGTTACTCCGTTAAAGCATATCTTACGAAATAAAGATAACGATTATAGATTAAAAGCGTTTATTATTTTTGGCATCGTGGCAATCTTATCCTGTTGGTTTTCTGGGGCTATGATTTACAATGACGCATATATCATCTTTTTTGGTTTGGCTGCGGGGTTGGTTGTTTGTAAATAAATTTGTAAAGGGGAGAATAAATAGATGAAAAAGTGTGTTTTCATTTTGCCTTATTTTGGAAAATTTAACAATTATTTTGGATTGTTTTTGAAAAGCTGTGGGAAGAACACCGAGTATAATTGGTTGATATTAACTGATGATAAGGAAAAGTATAATTACCCCTCAAATGTCAAGGTTATATACTCTACTTTTGATGAGATAAAAGAACGCTTTAAAAACAAAATTGGTTTAGAAATTTCGTTGCCCAGTCCGTATAAACTTTGTGATTTTAAGCCAACATACGGATTGGTTTTTGAAGAGTACATCCAAGAATATGAATATTGGGGACATTGTGACTGTGATGTTATATTTGGGAATTTAAATAAGATGCTAAGTCCACTATTAAACGAAGGCTATGATAAATTATTTGCAGCTGGACATTTAACGATATATAAGAATACTGCGAAAAATAATAGAAGATTCTTGCAGAATTACCACGGGAGAAATTTGGCTCAAGAGTTTTTGTCGGTTCCTGAAATCTGTTGGTTTGATGAGGATTGGAAGGCAGATAATATTCATACGATGTTTTTGGACAGCGATGCAAAAGTATTTTCAGAGGTATTAGCATTTAATCCGTCAGGAAACCATGCATATTTTGTTCAGAGAAATTATATTCCAACAGAGCATCGCTATGTTGAAGAGAAATACAAAAAAGCACTATATGTTTGGGATGATGGAAGTGTAATTCGGCAAACACTAGATGGGAATAAACTCAGAAGAGAGGAGTATTTGTATTTGCATTTGCAGCACAGAAAAATGAGAGTGAATGGTGTGAATGAGAAAGATAGATTTTTTCAGATTGTCCCAAATGAATTTATTCCATTAAAATCGTTACCCAAATCCGTAGAGGAATGGGAAAAAATAAAAAAAGAGCCCTTTAAAGCCAATGGCTATATTGTAAAGAAGCAAATTGATCGAGTGAAAAGGAAAACGGTTTCTATATACAGGAGATTAAGAAATGATACCTAAAAAAATAAATTATATTTGGCTTGGAGGAAAACCAAAATCAAATTTTGCAAATATATGTTTGGAAACATGGAGAGAAAAGCTACAAGGTTATGAAATAATAGAATGGAATGAGAATAACCTTGAATTGGATAGACTTTGTAAAGAAAATAGATTTCTTTCGGAATGCCGTAAGAGAAAACTGTGGGCTTTTATGGCAGATTATTTACGCCTGTATGTTCTTTATAACTTTGGCGGCATCTATATGGATGTTGATGTTCAGGTTTTAAAGAGTTTTGATGATCTTTTGGAGAATAAAATGTTTATTGGATATGAATATTTTTCAAGAGATTATGATGATTGTGTAACAGAAGGCACAGGTATTATGGCTTGTGAGCCTAGAAATCCAATCATAAAAGAGTGTTTGGACTATTATAAGGAAGAAATATGGAATTCTAATGCGTATTATATTCCTACAATTTTGACCATTGTGTTTAAAAGACATGCCGTAACGGATTATAAAATCTATCCGGTGGATTTTTTTGCGCCATATGACTATCGAAAAGAATTTTCTCCCACTTGCGTGACAAGTAACACTCATACAATTCACTGGTTTCAAGCTAGTTGGCATGAAAATAAGAACATTGGATTGTTCCTGCAAACAAAGCATATCAAGAATCCTATTGTGAAGAAAGTGATGCAAACTAAAAGAATTTTAGGATATTATAAAAGAAAGTATTTGCACATTTTTCATGAGATATTACATTGAAAAATATGTGGGATAAGGAGAAAATAATTGAATGCAAAAATCATTAACAAAGAATTCAATTTATAATGTTATATACACTGTTGCAAATATATTGTTTCCATTCTTGACCTCAATTTATGTTTCAAGAATATTATTGCCAGTAGGAGTTGGACGTGTAGCATCGGCACAAAACATTGCGTCTTATTTTGTAACAATAGCAGCATTAGGCCTTCCCTCTTATGGAGTCAGAGAGTTTGCAAAGGTAAGAGAGAAGGAAGGCGAAAGAAATAAATTATTCACAGAATTACTTCTGTTGAATGTGATTTCTACGAGCTTTGCAGTAATCGGGTATTTTATTCTAGTTTTCGCAAACGGTGGATTCCATGGAGAATGGCTACTGTATGCGGCTTGTGGACTCGCTATTTTTTTCAATTATCTTAATATTGACTGGATGTACCAAGGGTTAGAGGAATATGGGTATATAACAGGAAGAAGTTTGTTGATAAAAACGCTTTCTTTCTTGTCATTAATTATTTTTGTAAAGGGTAGGCAAGATTATGTTTTGTATGCATTGATTTCCAGCCTTGCTACAGGGGGAAACTATATATTTAATGTGGTGCATGCTCATAAGTTTGTAAAATTAACTTTCTCTGACATCCAATTAAAAAGACATCTAAAGCCAGTGCTTTTAATTGCCTGCATTATCTTTTTGTCTAGCATATATCATAAAATAGACATTACAATGCTGAATGTAATGGCATCAGATGAGGCAGTGGGATTCTATTCATATGCCCAAAAGACAGTTAATATTGTTCTTACTATGTCAAATGCAGTGACAGCAGCTTTATTACCAAGACTAAGTTATTATTACGATAATGATAAAGATGGTTTTTATAAATTATTAAATAAAGGATTCCAAGTATTGTGTACAATGGCATTTCCTCTTTGTATAGGTCTTGCCTTAGTAGCACCACAGGCAGTAAGATTGCTCTATGGTGAAGCATTTGCACCGACAACATTGACTATTCGTTTAATGTGTCCACTTATTCTAATTAAGGGATTTGGCGATTTGTTCTGTTATCAGCTTGTTTACAGTACTAAAAATGAGAAAATTATTTTACCGGCATCAGCATCAGCATCTGTTATTAACATTATTGTTAATGCGCTTTTAATTCCAACTTTCTTACAGAATGGTGCAGTGGTCGCGTCAGTTATTAGTGAATTAGTTACGAACGCGGTTCAGTTTGTATATATGAAAAAGAAAATAAAGTTTAGACTTGGAATGAAAACGCTTTTTAAGGCTTTGCTGTCAACAATCTTAATGACACTCTGTGTAATTTTGGCTATGAATTTGAAACTGTCGAACACAGTTGGACTTTTTATTGAAGTGCTGTGTGGTGGACTTATTTATTTGATAACAAGTATTGCTCTGAAAAATGAAATGGTATTTGAAATTCTGCAAAAGGTGAAAGGAAAAATTGTGCATAAAGTTTAAGTGCGAAATAGAGGTGGGATGATGAAGCAAATACAATGTAACAAAAATTACAAATTAATTGATTTGCTAAAGTTTTTGTGTGCCTATTTTGTAATTGTGATACATACGCGTCCTTTTCAATCTATCAATATTCTGTTGGATAAAATCTTTTATTACAACGTATCAAATTATGCAGTACCGTTCTTTTATGCATGTACTGGATATTTCTTGATTGTTAAACAACCGGAAAAAGATTTGCATACAAAACTTGGCTACCGCATAAAAAAGATTTTTAATATTTATATCATATGGTCTATCGTATATTTGCCACTGACAGTTTATGGATGGTTTATTGAAGGAAATAAAACAGTAGAATATGCAGCTCTTTGTATTCGGAATTATATCCTTGTGGGAGATAATTTTTATTCATGGGCGCTATGGTATCTCAATGGTTTAATCTTCGCCTTGATTCTTATAGATATTTTATCAAAAAGAGTTTCAATAGAAAAAATTGTAGGTTTTGGATCAGTGGCGTATCTTGTTGGTATAGTTCTTACCGCTTTTGGGGGGCATCAAGACAAGTTACCGGCATTATTATCATTTCCAGTTAATATTTATTTCTCAATCTTTGCGACAACAAGAAATGGGCTCTTTCAATCGTTAGTATTTGTTTCTTTGGGTATGTATATTGCTGACATTGAGAAGTCAGGTGAGTTGACAAAAATTCTTCACAAGGGAAAGATTGCACTATTTGCTTATCTAATAAAAATCCCCATAAGCCTTATCGAGGGGGGGGCGGTACCTCAGCCAGATGCTTGACCTTCCAATCTTTTTCATGCTATTCTGCCTGATTATATATAAATGTCCAAAGATGGAACTTCATGGAGATTTTTATAAGAAACTTAGAAACTTAAGTGGAACAATATATTTTGTCCATATGTACTTTGTGGCATTGTGTGCACTTGTTTTGTATAAGGAAGATTACCATAATTTCGTATCCTTCTTTATCTGCGCAGGAAGTGCGACTTTAATTGCGGTGTTTTATGAGACTATGAAGGAAAGGAAAAGATGCAATCGGTAGTTAATGATATTTTTTTCAGTGTGTATCAATATTTCGGATTTGGGCTCGTTTTTGCGATTGTCAGTATGCTCGCATTGCCTGAAATGAAACGATTGGGTATAAAATCAAGTTTACAACAGGTATGGCATTGCATAAGATCGAGTGCGGAATATAAATATAGATTTTTTTTCTTCTTATATTTATTTATGGTTCTTTCACGTACATTGATTTGTAGAAATATATGGCAATGTCCATGGGAAAATATAATTGGCGAATGGGGTATTTTTACTTCGGAAGGAACATTCAATACGGAAGGATTACTTAATATTTTTTTATTCTTTCCGCTTGTTTATTTTGGATTACGGGGATTTAATCAACGGGATGAATCAAATAAATGGATTGTTGTAAACGTTATAAAGGCTTCTTTTTCTTTTTCATGTATGATTGAAATATGTCAGCTGTTTTTGAGACTTGGAACGTTTCAGCTATCTGATATTTTCCAAAATACCCTTGGTGGTTTTATAGGAGCAACTATTTATATTATAAGGCAAAAGATGAAAGGAAGAGAGAAATTAAGATGAAGACAACATTACTTATTATGGCAGCCGGTATTGGCAGCCGCTTTGGAACGGGAATTAAGCAGTTGGAGCCGGTGGATGCTTCTAATCACATCATCATGGACTATTCCATCCATGATGCAATCGAAGCAGGCTTCAATCATGTGGTATTTATCATCCGTAAGGATATCGAGAAGGAGTTCAAAGAGGTCATTGGTGATCGCATTGCCTCCATTTGCTCCTCTCACAACGTAACTGTAGACTACGCTTTCCAGGATATCAACGACATTCCGGGAACTCTGCCGGAAGGACGTACAAAGCCGTGGGGAACGGGACAGGCCGTGCTTGCAGCAAAGAGCGTAATAAAGACTCCGTTTATTGTCATTAATGCTGATGATTACTATGGCAAGGAAGGCTTCAAGGCTGTCCATGAGTATCTGGTAAATGGCGGAAAGTCCTGTATGGCTGGCTTTGTGCTGAAGAATACGCTGTCTGATAACGGTGGTGTAACTCGTGGTATCTGCAAGATGGATGAGCAGAACAATCTGACTGAGGTTGTTGAGACAAAGAATATTGTGAAGACCGCAACTGGAGCAGAAGCAGACGGAAAAGTGATTGATGTTGATTCTCTGGTATCTATGAATATGTGGGGATTAACTCCTGATTTTCTGGATGTGCTGGAAGAAGGATTCAAAGAGTTTTTTGAGAAAGAAGTCCCGGGCAATCCTCTGAAAGCGGAGTATCTGATTCCAATCTTCATCGGTGAGTTGTTGGAACAGGGAAAGATGTCTGTGAAGGTTCTGAAGACCAACGACACCTGGTACGGCATGACCTATCACGAGGATGTCGTAGCAGTAAAGGATAGCTTCAAGAAAATGTTAGAAAAAGGCGTGTACCAGGCTGATTTATTTGCAGACTTGTGATATACTGGGAGCGGTAGCTCCCTACGCTGCTCGTATAAAATAATATCACACACCTCTCCGTGGTGAGCAGCAGGCAACGATCTTATGATCGGCGAAGATGTGAAGAATAAAATGGAACAGAACTTTTGTCATTAGGAACAAAATAATATTATCAATGGTGGAAAAGGAGGAAAGCACTGTGAGTCAAATTGAGAGAGTCAGGTATAGAAAGTGCCCATTAGTCGAGGTTGCGTATCAGCTAAATTTTCCAACCATTCTATCTATTGAAGCTGAAATGCCTGTCAAATTTCAAAATGAAATAAGAAAAGCATTTCCACAGTACCAAATGCAAACTGAACAAGAAAATGAAATAACGGTGAATATCACTGGTGAAGATATAAATCCTATGTTCAGACACCGCCCAGTAAGAAAGCTGCACCAATTTATTTCAGAAGATGGAATGTGGAAAATTACGCTGGCAAAGAATCAGCTGGCTATTTCAACATTAAAATATGAACAGTGGGAAGATATGATGAGACGCTTTGAACAACCTTTAAAAGCGTTTAGTGAAGTATATGATCAATCCTATTTTGAACGTGTTGGTCTTAGATATGTGGATGCCATAAAGCGTTCGGAACTTGGGCTCGAGGGCGTAGAATGGAAAGAACTTATTAAGCCTCACTTGTTGGGATGTTTAAGCTTTTCGCAAGAAGAAGTAGAAAAGGTTAACCTAAGCACTTTAAGAGCGGAAATTGTGATGGACGGAACATCTGTTAGAATATCTTCTGGTTTAGGAATTATTAATACCGATAATAAAGAACCAGATAATGCATTTATTTTGGACTGTGACTATTACCAAGTTGGAAAAGTTGATATGAATAAAATTGGTGGAGTTGCCGAAGGTTTACACCAAAAGTCAACAGAGTTTTTTAGAAAATCAATTACCCGTAAACTTCATGAAGCAATGGACCCGCAAGAGTTAAAATAAAAATGGAAAATAATTATTTTATAAAAACAGATTCGATGATTGAAAAGAAAAGTTATTTAAGCCAGCCAAATATGATTCCTTTGCAGGATATATACACAATGAGCATTGAATCAGAAGCTGACATATTTTCAGATATTCCACTATCACTTTTTTCAGAATCGTCTGGAAGACAGATATCAAGCGTAATGACAAAATTTAAAAGGGAGTATATTCGCTGTATATGTCAAAAAGAATCAACCCTTGTTATGCCTAAATTAAGGTGTTATGAGGATGAAGAAGGTGCGTTAGTAGTTCAGCTAGCGTCTTCATGGAAGAGTGGAAATGCATCTTTGTATTTCGCATTTGAGAAAGATGAAGATGAAAGTAGTTTTGGAATGGTTTGGAATGATGATTTAAAAAGAAATTTTGAATCAAGAAGTGGAAGTATAGTTTTAAATAATGTCGATGAAATTATCCATGAAGTTTTAGATTTTATTTTTAGAGTGTACTAATTATGGAGAATAGTAAAGAAGTTTACCCACAAAAAATGCTTCGTGGAATTTCTTCAAACAATTTTATTCTTGAAGGCGTTTTGACGGAGGAAGCATTTAACTTGGATCCAGTGAGGGATGATGGCTTTTGCGAAATATCAGTTACATGGTATGATAATCAAGAAGCTTTCGATGTTATAATGTCACAAAAAAGCGATAGACGTAATGAAATACAATTTCAAGCGGGTGCAGCAGAACTGGATCGAATAGAAATCGCTACAAAAATGAAGGCGCATTTTTTGGCGGGAAGATTGAGTTATGAGAGACGACCTACGAACAATAATCAATATCATGGTAATTTATTGGTGAAAAACGATATATCAAAGCCCTTGAAAAGACTTATTAAGTATGGATTGGCAACATTAGCAAATGATAAAATCTATCCAAATCCTAATGTTTAATTTGCATAAGTCACTATAAAAGGAAAGCGGTTATCACCATGCCCAGAACGAAAGGCAGCAAAAACCGTCCAAAAATCAATACCACCAAAGAATACGCATCCCGGATTGCGGAGAAGCAGGAGACTATTGCATCTCTGAATACTGAGATCGCATCCATCCAGAAGGCAATTGAGGAGCAGAAGAACGCACTGAAAGAGAAGAAGTGAATATTACGGTGCGTCAGGTCCTTCCGCAATTATCCGTTTTAACCCTTTTAGTATAATGTTTATATTAGGATGTATAAGGAGAGTTATTTATGGCAAAGTCTAATAATACATTATGCTTAGATAAATTTTACCCGGAAAGGGATTTGATGATAGCAGATATTGCTCAGCAAAGTGATAAAATTATAATTCGGATGAAATCAACTTCAAGTAGTTGTAAATGTCCAAAGTGTAATCATATAACGCAAAAATATCATGGAACATATACTCGTAAAGTACAGGATTTACCTATTTTAGGAAAACAGGTTCAACTTGAAATTTGTTCACATGAGTATGCATGTTTGAATGACGAATGTGAGGCTGTTTCTATTGCTGAAACTTTTGATGGATTCCTTAATAATTATAGTCGTATGACGGAAAGATGTGCTGATTTTATCTGTACATTGGCTCTTGAAACCAGTTGTGAAGGCTGTGCCCGTGTCTGCCGCACATTAGGGATAAAAACTAGTGGTGATACCGTAATACGATTACTTTTAAAAAGATATGAATCTCTTCCAAAACCGGAAGTTAGTGATGTAATAGGTGTGGATGATTTTGCATATAAAAAGCGCCATACATATGGGACTATCATAGTAAATGAAAAAACGCATGAGCCTATAACATTGTTGAATGGAAGAAATGGGGATACATTACGGGAATGGCTTAAGAATAATAAGAATGTTAAGGTGGTTACAAGAGATAGGGCAAGTGCATATGCGAAAGTAATATCAGAAGAATTACCCGATGCAATGCAGGTGGCAGACCGATTTCATTTACATCAGAACCTACTGGAAACAATAAAAAAAGCTCTGAATCAAGAAATCCCTGCAACAATAAGTATCCCACACAATGATGCATCTATCGATGCAGAAGAACATTGTAAAAAAAATGGCATCTGATGTGGATAATTATGTTGCTTTTTCAGAAAAACGTTATCAAATGATCTGCCAAATACAAAATTTTTTAAAAGAAGGTTGTAGTTACCGTGAAATTGCCAAACGTATGGGAATAGGTCGCAACACAATTGCAAAATATCGTAAAGGTGATCCAAAAGAATTAAGTATGTATGGAATTCATCAAAGCAAACTGGCTCCATTTCATGATTTTATTATAGATTGTCTTAAAGAAGGATGGAGTAAAAGCAATATACGAAAAAGGATATTCTGGCTCCAAAAGAAATGCTTTTGATTATTTATGCAAAATAGAACAAAAAGAAAATAAATGTTTTGAGCCACAGCCATATGTCAGAACAATGACGGAGTGTTTAAAATACAAAATCGGCAGTAAGGGAAAAGATAAAGACTATATTACACGAGAAGGTGTGTTTAGGCACATGTGGATGAATACTGAACTTTCAGATAATCATAAGAAATATATTTATGAAAAGTATCCAAATATTTGGGAACTTCAATGCTGCATAAAAGAGTTTAGAAATATTTTTAAAAATCATAATGTGCCAATGCTCTATTTATTTGTTGAAAAATATAATAAAAGTCTTCTTAAGCCATTAAGAAGTTTTGCTGAAGGATTAAAAAGAGATATAGATGCAGTTGAAAATGCTGTAGCATATGATTACAGTAATGGATTTGTGGAAGGAACTAATAGCAGATTAAAAATGATAAAACGTACAATGTATGGAAGGTGTGGCAAGCAGTTGCTTGAAGCAAAGTTGAGGTACATGGGATATAACAATAATAACGGATAATTGCGGAAGAACCAGAGAGCCCTGGAATAATCAAGAAGACTGCTCTGAAGAAGGCCGAAAAAGAAGTGGCATCCCTGGAGGCGAAGAAGGAAAAGGCAGATGCCAAGGCCGCGGAAGAAGCAAAGAAGGCTGAAGCCGAGGCAGTGCTTAAGAAGCTACTGGCAAGCGGTATGAGTGCGGATGAGATCCTTGAAAAACTGAAATAAAACCATAAAACTATAAATCACACACGACTGTGTGGGAAAGGAAATCCATTATGGAAGAAATCGTAAAGTTCTTAAAAGAAGCTGAAACATATTACTTGGCAACGGTCGAAGGCGACCAGCCGAGAGTGCGTCCGTTTGGCACGGCACATATTTTTGAAGGCAAGCTGTACATCCAGACTGGCAAGAAGAAGGATGTTTCCAAGCAGCTGCATGCCAATCCGAAAGCAGAGTTGTGTGCATTCAAAGGCGGCGAGTGGATTCGCGTTGCCGGTGAACTGGTAGAGGATGACCGCATTGAGGCAAGACAGTCCATGCTGGATGCCTATCCGGGACTGAAGAAGATGTATGCCGCAGATGATGGAAACACTGAGGTGTTCTACTTCAAGAATGGTGTAGCTACCATTAGTTCTTTCACCCATGAGCCGAAAGTGATCAAGTTTTGATGATATGCCGTGTGGACAAACTGAACTCCAGAAGTTCACACGGTATTTTTTGAAGGCTGCCGTATAGTTTATAACGAAAATAAAAGAAGTACATAAGTAGAAGAAATGGAGTGTGACATAAAATGAATTTATCAAAAATACATCATATTGCAATCATCGTATCTGACTATGAAGCAGCTAAGGATTTCTATGTGAACAAGCTGGGATTCTCTGTCATCAGAGAAAACTATCGCCCAGAGCGTAAGGACTGGAAGCTGGATCTGCGTGTCAATGAATACACGGAGCTGGAGATTTTCGCTGAGGAAAATCCTCCGAAGCGTGTGAACCGCCCAGAAGCCTGCGGTCTGCGTCATCTTGCTTTCTGTGTAGAGAGTGTGGAGCAGACAGTGAATGAGCTGGCAGAGGTCGGGATTGAATGTGAGCCAATCCGTGTGGATGATTACACTGGCAAGAAGATGACTTTCTTCCATGACCCGGACGGACTGCCGTTGGAGCTGCATGAGTAAAATGAAGAAAACAAGAAAACCAGGCGGTGGCCGGAAGAAGTTGAAGCCAGAGTACGATGCCGGGAAAAATCTGAAAGAGCAGATGGAAAGTGCTGTGGCACTTCATGATTCTGAGATGTCCTTGCAGGCCATCGGCGAAGAACTGGGATTAAATCCAATCAAAGTAAGAAAGCTACTCATCACGGCCGATGTGTATGAATCTGAAGTGGCGGAGAAGGTGCAAGCAACCTTTCAAGAATACCGTGAAACACAAGACTACAAAACCTCCATACTCTCAACTGCAAACACTCTGAAACTTTCCAAAGCCTCCGTCACCTCGTACTTGCCATATCGGAAAGGTGTGTACTTCCCAAGCACAGCAGAAAAAGGGAAGATCAGTGTCGGAGCAGAGCGGCAGCGGAGATACAGAGCAATGAAGCGGTGGAGGGCTGATCCGACTGAAGAAAACTTTTGGGGAATGGTTCTGTCCTATGCTGGTGTGAAATTCAAAACCTATTCTGGATTGCCATTTACTTATGAGGTGCGGAAAGGCAGGAACGGCGAGTACACAAAAGAACTGTGGATCGACCGCCGGGAGAACAGTAAAAGCCTGGCATGGAGTTCGGTATTGCTGGCGCTGAAGAATATTAAAGGAGAAGTGGTAGAACGCCCGAAAGCTTTGGGCGATATCCGGGGAGTGACCTACATATACGGAATGTTCTATCGGTTCGGACTGATCGATGTGCCGGACAAGGTAAAGGAGAAGATGGGCCGTCCAAAAGACCGCAAAAAATAGGTTGCTATGTACAGAAGTGTGCGGTAATATGTGCCATAACTGAGGATGTGAATCTCAGTTGGGAAGGATGGTAGCATTATAGAAAAATTGAAGAAAATGCTGGAGGAGTATTTGAAGAAAACGGAACCAGAGTATTATCCGCCAGTGGAGAACCTGCTGGATCTGATCTACGAGCATTACACGGAAAACAATCCAGTAGAGAAAAACACAGATGCCGGGAAAGCAGCAAAGGCCAAGGAAAAGGAACTGGAAGAGTGGCTGAGAGGGCTGGATGGAATGGATAGGCTCGTAGATGACTACGTCGGAGATAAGATTCCCCTTTGGCAGAAGATCATGGACTGGCAGGGAACGGTGTGCTGTGCATGGGAGAAGACCGCTTTTGAGGAAGGCCTGAAAGTCGGAATTCGGCTCATGATGGAAGCGTATAGTTTGTGACGGAAATAAAGTGAACTCCTGGAGTTCAAAAAAAGCCCTCGCTTGTTGCGGCGAGGGCGTGTGTTCTGTGCGCCCGGCGGCGCACGTTTCTAACGGGTTAAAGTCCCGAATCCACCCGGTAGTGGGAAGGATATAGCCGAAGGCAAGGGTGTCCATCGTGAGGTGGAATCTGAAGGAAGCCGGATGTGGGAACAGACTAACCACGGGCAAATCTCTGGTCTGACGAACAGAAATCACATCAGGCTATAGTTAAGGATAAGGTTGCTATACAAACTAAAGTCCAATAACTACTCGGAATTAACTGTAGTAAATGTGGCAGATATATGGAGAGAAAGAAACGTGTGGTACCAAGGGAGGTCTCGTCAGCGGATGGAAACAGAGTATGAAATCCGTGAGTAACAACGAATGGCGAGAAGTCAGCAGAGGTCATAGTACCATTGTGGTTGCAAACATAATGGGAAGGACTGAACTTTAGGAGATGTGAGTAAATGAATGTAACCGAAGGTGGATTTAAGGACAGACAACTTCATATTGAAGACTATCTGCAAATGGTATCTGCGGAACAGAAAGAGTATGCAGAAGTGTCCGCCCATCAGAGGATTGCTGAAAACAATTACATCATCACAGATTTTCAAACGGACAAACTGATGGAAAAGATTTTGTCGAATGACAATCTTAATCAAGCGTACAAGAAGGTAAAATCTAATAAAGGAGCAGGCGGAGTCGATGGGATGAGCGTGGATGAACTTCTATCGTTTCTCAGAGACAACGGAACGCAACTAAAACAACAGTTAATGATTGGAAAATACAACCCCAATCCTGTCCGAAGGGTAGAGATACCCAAAGAAACAAAAGACGAGTTCAGAAAACTGGGAATACCAACAGTGGTTGACCGTGTTTTTCAACAGGCAATTACACAAGTACTTTCGCCGATTTATGAAGAACAGTTTTCAGAAAGCAGTTTTGGCTTTCGCCCTTGCAGAGGTGCACACGATGCACTAAAGCAATGCCAGACAAATGTAAACGATGGATATGTATATGTGGTAGATATGGATTTGGAGAAGTTCTTTGATACTGTATGCCAAAGCAAACTCATAGAAGTACTATCACGAACCATCAAGGATGGAAGAGTTATCTCGCTCATCCACAAATACCTTAATGCTGGAATAATCAGCAGAGGGGTGTTTGAGAGGACGGAAATTGGAATGCCACAAGGCGGACCGCTAAGCCCGTTACTCAGTAACATAATGCTGAATGAACTAGACAAGGAACTGACATGCAGAGGACACAGATTTGTGCGCTATGCGGATGACTGTATGATATTCTGCAAAAGCAGAAAAAGTGCAGAAAGAACCTTGGAAAACATCACACCATTTATTGAAAGAAAACTTTTTCTGAAAGTAAATCGAGAAAAGACTGGTGTGGCACATATCAGCAAAGTCAAATACCTTGGATATAGCTTTTATAACTACCGAGGTAAATGCAGATTTAGAGTACACCCAAAGTCAGTCACAAAGATGAAGAATAGAATCAGAGAACTGACGAATAGAAGTAATGGATGGGGGAATGAATATCGTGCATTAAAACTGACACAGTTCATAAGAGGATGGGTAAACTACTTCGGAATGGCAGATATGAAGAAGCTCCTAAAAGAAACAGATGAATGGCTGCGCCATAAAATAAGGGCAATCTATTGGAAACAATGGAAAAAGGTTAAGACAAAATTTAGAGAACTCAAAAAGCTAGGTGTGGATAAGGAAAAGGCATGGATTTGTGCCAACATGCGAAATGGAAACTGGTATTGCAGTGGATATTTTGTCTTCCAAACCGCATTTAACAATAAGAAACTCCGTGAACTTGGATACCCAACATTCACAGAGTTCTATTTGAAAATATGTGAAAACTAAAGAACCGCCGTGTACCGAACGGTACGCACGGTGGTGTGGGAGGACGGTAAATAAAATAATTATTTACCTCCTACCCGATTATGTTTGTGTACAAGAAAAACTGCCAGTAGCAGTTTTTTTGTAGTTTATAGTTTTTGGAAAATAGTAAAAAATTAACCATGCTAAAAATGACCAAAATTCATTTTTTAATTATGAAATTATTGTGACTATTTGATATTGACCATTAGTCATTTTTTTGTATAATATTCTATAGAATAAAAATGTAAAGACAGGGAGATGATTATTGTGGTCAAAGCGGGAAAATGGATAGCAAAACACAGATTTATAATTTTGTTACTGGGGATACTGCTTTTGATTCCGTCATTTATTGGAATGGCGAAGACAAGAATTAACTACGACTTGCTCAGTTACCTTCCGGAATCACTGGAAACAGTAGAAGGACAGGACGTTATGGTGGATGAATATGGTATGGGTGCATTCGCCATGGTTGTTGTAGAGGATACGGACATGAAAGATATCCAGAAGCTGGCAGATCAGTTTAATAAGGTTGATCATGTCGAAAAAGTATTATGGTATGGTGATGTGGCAGATCTTTCACTGCCGGTAGAGATGATTCCATCCGATTTGAGAAAAGCCTTCTACAACGGAGATGCGACACTGATGCTCGCATTATTTGACAATACGACTTCATCTGACGAAGCAATGAATGCAGTCGGTGAGATGCGTAAGATTGCCAGCAAACAGTGTTTTATTGCAGGTATGACAGGTGTTGTAGCCGATATCAAGAATGTAGCAATGAAAGAAGTCCCGATTTATGTTGTAATTGCGGCAATTCTTTCTTTTCTGGTGCTGGAAATTACCGGAGAATCCTTCCTGGTACCGATTTTTTTCCTAATCAGTATAGGTGTAGCGATTGTATATAATCTGGGAAGTAACATTTTCCTTGGCGAGATCTGTTACATTACAAAAGCGCTGACGGCGGTATTGCAGCTGGGGGTTACGATGGATTACTCCATTTTCCTGCTGAATAGCTACGAAGAGAACAAGCGCCGTTTCCCGGGAGATAAGAACCGTGCGATGGGACATGCGATTTCTAATACATTCAAATCCATTGTAGGAAGTTCTGTCACCACAGTAGCAGGATTTGCAGCTCTTTGTGTTATGACATTTGCACTTGGTCGTGATCTTGGTATTGTTATGGCAAAAGGTGTTATCATTGGAGTGCTTTGCTGTGTAACAATCCTTCCGGCAATGATTCTTATCTTTGATAAACCGATTGAAAAAACCAAGCATAAACCGCTGATCAAGAGCATGGATAAGGTTTCAGCATTTATCACCAAACATTACAAAGTATGGATCGTTGCTTTCCTGATCTTGCTTATTCCTGCTATTTATGGCAATAATCATACAAAAATTTATTATAATATTGCACAGTCACTTCCACAGTCACTTCCATCAAATGTGGCAAACAGTGAATTGAAAGATGACTTTGATATGAGTACAATGCATATAGTTATGGTAGATAAAGACATGGATGCCAAAGAGAAAAAGGCAATGATGAGTGAAATTGATGATGTCAAAGGTGTAAAATGGACACTTGGACTTAACTCTATCGTTGGATCTTCTATTCCGGAATCGATGATCCCGGATGATGTAAAGAGTATGCTTCAGGGTAAGGATACCGAGTTGATGTTTGTATGTACCAAGTATGAGTCTGCAACTCCGCAGGTCAACAAACAGATCAAACAGATTGATAAGATTGTAAAATCCTATGATAAGTCTGGAATGGTAATCGGTGAAGCACCACTGATGAAAGACCTGCAGGATGTAACAGATATCGATCTGACAAGGGTTAACGTTATTTCAATCGCAGCAATCTTTATTATCATTTTGCTTATATTTAAATCCATCTCGCTTCCGATCATTCTGGTTTCGGTTATCGAGTTTGCGATTACGATTAATATGGCGATTCCGTTCTATCAGGGTAAGAGTCTTCCGTTCGTTGCAAGTATCGTTATCGGAGCAATCCAGCTGGGAGCAACCGTTGATTATGCAATCCTTATGACGACCAGATATCAGAAAGAACGTATGAAAGGCAAGAGTAAGAAAGAATCTGTTGCGATTGCACACAGAATCAGTATGCCATCGATCATTACTAGTGGACTGAGCTTTTTTGCGGCAACATTTGGTGTGACTTGTTATACACAGGTTGATATGATCGGTTCTATCTGTGAACTTCTTTCAAGGGGAGCGATCATCAGTGTGATCGTAGTACTGACTGTCCTTCCGGCAATGTTCCTGATCTTTGATCCGGTCATCTGCAGAACAACTGCTGGATACAGAGTGAAAAAAGATAAAAGTAAAACAGTTGCAGAGCCGACAGCATAGGCTCTGCTGAAAAGGGAGCAGGCTTAACTGATTGAAATCAGTAAAAAGCCTGTTCCTTTTTGCTGTCATACACTTAGAAAAAAATGGCATCTGAAGAAGCTTTTTGTATGTTGAAAATGGGAAGAAATGGCTGTGTACAGACCTTTCCGGAAAATAGAAGGTTGTTCTTTTGATTAAAATAGTATATACTATCTTAGTGTTACCCCAAAACATTCAAGAAAGGATTACATTTATGAAAATGCAGAAAAAACGAATCGTACAGTGCGGACTTTCTCTGATCTGTGCATTCGGTATCGCGCTGTCGGGGATGTCGGTACATGCAGAAGAGGTGGACAGCCTCGAAGATAAGACCAGTAATCTACAGAGTCAGTTGGAAGGGATCAACCAGGATCTGGTTACGATCAGCAATGAAATCGCTGAGACAGAAGTGAAAATTGAAGAGTCTAATAATGAAGTATTCCGTTTGGAAGCATCGCTCCAGATTTCCCGTAATAACGAGGAAGTACAGTATGCAAACATGAAGACTCGAATTAAGTACATGTATGAAAATGGTTCGGACACACTGCTTTCTATGGTATGTGAAGCAAAAAGTATGGGAGAGTTCCTGAACCGTGTAGACTTTATCCAGAATATTACAAAGTACGATAAGGATATGCTGGAGAATATGGTGAAAGTACGTGAAGGTATTGAAGAGCAGGAGGCTGAACTGAAAAGCAGGCAGCAGGAACTGCTTGACCTGCAAAGCCAGCTGGACAGTGAACAGGCAGCGTTGCAGGCAAAAGCAGAAGAGACTTCGACAGACCTTGCCACGGTAAATGCACAGCTTGAGGCGGCACGTGCGGCACAGAAAAAGCAGGAGGAGGAAGCCCAGAGGAAAGCGGATGAGCAGCTGGCAAAAAAGGCACAGGAAGAGACAAAGCAGGCGTCAGCTTCCGCCGGAAGTAATACATCTGCGGGCAATAATTCCGGGAACAGCAGTTCAGCGGGGAATAACAGTTCTTCTGGCAATAATAATCCTTCCAACAACAATTCATCGAATAATACTAGTTCCGATTCTTCCAATTCCGGAAGCGGTGGCTATGTGATCCCATCAGGCGGTCTTACCCCGTCAAAGGGAAGGATCTGGTATAATGGACATACCGAGACTTACTATTCTCAGAAGGTACTTCCGGGAGGAGGGCTTGCGATTCCAGGACGCCATATAGCAAGTGACGGAACAATCAGGGATGCCGATGGTTACATTGTTTTGGCAAGTGATGATTACCCGAGAGGAACAGTTGTAGAGACGTCACTTGGTGCTGGAAAAGTATATGATACCGGAAGTGGATCCGGAAATATAGATCTGTATACAGATTGGTAAAAGAAAAGCGGGGCAGTAAAGGACAAACCTTTTACTGCCCCGCTTTTGAATTTAATGGGATATGTATTTTCAGTGAATCGAAAAGGCACATTTTGCTTTGTACTGGAGAAGTCCGGTTACTGTGCTTCGTAGGTTGCCTTAGCGTCACGTATCAGCTTGTCGAATTTATCTGCATCCCATGCAGCACGTCCTGTAAAGAGTCCATGCAGAAGAAACAGAAAGGTATTTACTCACCGGAAGGATGGGCTCACTACAAAGTTACAGGTGAAGCTGCACCGGAAGAATAAAAATGTTATAATTTGTTTATGGAATGAAGTCCTCTTGTGTGTTACAATACAAGAGGACTTTTGTTTTATAGAGAATAGTTGTCGAACGAAAGGGTGAAAACTATTAAAGAAAGGAAAGCGGAAGAGAAAATTACAGTTCGGATGACAGATACATACCTGTTTGACTTTACGTTATATCATACCTATTCGAAACTGGCAGGTTTTCTGACAAATATTCTGGGAGCAGCGATTGCTTTTATGGGAATCATCATGCTGGTTATGGGAAAGATAAAACCCGTGCAGATTATTTTTTATCTGGTAGCAGCGGTTGTGACGAATCCGCTCCTGGTAGGGAATGAACTTGCAGCAGTAAGACATGTAGAACTGTATATGATCGGCGGGTATGTGTCCGTGATCTGTCCGGTTAAGGATGTATACAAGATCATTACGGATTCGCAGATCAGCAAAGAGTATATCCGAAAAGCGGAGCATGAACAGATTCCACTTGTGATAGCCGGAAACCGGGAGCAATAATATGATATATGAGAGAATACAAAAGGGGCGCTTTTTAAAGCGCCCTAATCGATTTATAGCAAAAATAGAAATAAATGGAAAAGAAGAAACGGTCCATGTGAAGAACACAGGGAGGTGCGCGGAACTTCTGGTTCCGGGAGCAGAAGTGTTTGTCCGGAAGTCTGAAAGTGCAGGGCGTAAGACTGGCTGGGATCTGATCAGTGTCAGGAAGGCTGACCGGCTGATCAATATGGATTCCCAGGTGACAAACAAAGTGGTGCAGGAATGGATTGAAGCCGGGAGATGGTTCAAGGACGTTAAGATCGTCAGACCGGAAGTTACCTATAAGAATTCCAGGTTTGACCTGTATGTGGAATATGAAGAGAAAAAAGCGTTTATAGAAGTGAAAGGGGTTACGCTGGAAGAAGAAGGCGTGGTAAAGTTTCCGGATGCACCGAGCGAGCGGGCAGTGAGGCATTTAAAAGAGCTGGAAGAAGCGGTGCAGGAGGGGTACGAGGCTTATGTATTCTTTGTGGTCCAGATGAAAGGAGTACGTTATTTTACACCAAACAGACGGACTCACAAGGAATTTGCAGATATTCTTGCAGAAGCAGCGGAAACCGGGGTTCAGGTGATCGCAAAGGACTGTTTTGTAACGGAGGATTCCATTGCAATTGCGGACGAAGTTCCGGTAGTACTTACCAATCCACAGCTCTATGAAGCACCGGAGCTGCTTGTGGAATGGTACAGAGAGCGGAAACGGGATCTGCCATGGAGACATCATGTAAATGCCTATCGGGTATGGGTGTCTGAAATTATGCTACAGCAGACGAGAGTGGAAGCAGTAAAGCCATTTTTTGAGCGTTTCATGACAGAGCTTCCAACGGTAAAAGATCTAGCCGAGGCACCGGAGGATAAGCTTTTAAAGCTCTGGGAAGGGCTTGGATATTATAACCGGGTACGCAATATGCAAAAAGCAGCGCAGAAGATCGAGGAAGAATACGCAGGAAAATTTCCGGAAAATTATGAGGAGATCAAGGCGCTTCCAGGAATTGGAAATTATACGGCAGGGGCAATTTCTTCTTTTGCCTATGGAATTCCAAAGCCGGCAGTGGACGGAAATGTTCTCCGGGTGGTATCAAGACTGCTGGCGAGCGATGAAGATATTATGAAAGCGTCCGTCAGGACAAAGATAGAAAATGCGATTGAACCGGTGATCCCGGAAGATGCAGCATCGGATTTTAACCAGGGGCTGATCGAACTTGGTGCGATTGTCTGTGTGCCGAATGGGGAGGCAAAGTGTGAAATCTGTCCTCTTACGGGAATCTGTGAAGCGAAAAGGCTGGGAATCCAGAATGAACTGCCGGTGAAGAAAAAGGCAAAAGCGCGCAGGATTGAGGAGAGAACCGTTTTGATTTTTAAGGATGGTGATCATGTGGCAATCCGGAAACGACCGGATAAGGGACTGCTTGCAGGTATGTATGAGTTCCCGAATCTGGACGGAAAGCTTACGATGGACGAAGTAACTGCTTACAGTAAATCTATCGGTCTTGCACCGATCCGTGTGAAAAAGCTGCGGAATGCGAAGCATATTTTCAGCCATATTGAATGGCATATGACTGCGTATGAGGTGATCGTGGATGAACTGGAGAAGAACTGCAAAGAAGAGATGATCTTTGCACATCCGGAAGAAATACAAAAGGAATATTCCATGCCATCGGCGTTTAGCGCATGGAAGGTGAAATAAAAGAAGGACATTGCTTTTCGATTTTGCGAAATGCGATGTCCTTTCTTTGAGTCAAACAAAATAATTATAAGTGTTTAAATCACCTGACGTGCAAGCCGTGGTGACTTTGCACCTTCCTGTGCATAAATTAGTGTGTACAGGAAATATGCCATCACACATGCAGCAACTACATCCACTACGGAATGTTGCTTCAGGAACATGGTTGACAGAATGATCAGAATGCTTAAAACAAGAGATCCTTTCTGGATCAGTCTGGAGTGCTGAAGCTTCTCGCAATGGGAAATTGCGATGTAACAACAAATAGAGTTGTATACATGAAGACTTGGAAGCACATTCGTAGGTGTATCCGTCTGATAGATCCGTTTAACCAGCTCGATACAGAAGTTATCACGCGTAAATACTTCCGGTCTCAGGTTCAATCCGTTCGGAAATACCGTGCAGATGATCAGAAAAATGGTCATACCGCTGAACATGATCGCGGAGGCTTTGTAAAATCCCTGTTTATCATTAAAGAACAAATATCCCAGTGTGACTGCAATATAAGCAAACCATAGCAGGTACGGAATGATGAAATATTCACAAAACGGGATGTAGTCATCGAATATCGAATGGATTACAAAATAATTGTCGGTCACATGGCGTTCCAGATAAGTAAACCATGGAAAATAAATAAAAGCATATAGTAATACCCATGCATGGCTGTATGTATGCATCAGTGTCTTTAATTTTTTAAAAATATGACTCATGATAAAAATCAGCTCCTTCGGGTGAAGATGTTTCTTCCTTGTTACTAGAGGTAGTATAACATTAAAAATTTTTCTCGACAACAGACTTCATAAAACATTCATATTTTTTTCTATTCTCTATTTTACGGAGAAACCTTCAAAGATATACATATCATATTTATTCCGTGCAGTTTTATAAGCTTTTTGATTGCGGAGTGTCCAGACTGCCATCGGAATACGGTACAGATAGTGGTTCAGCCAGACGGAAGGATTGCCGGCATCTGCAAGTTTATAAGAAATAAAGTCCGGACGACAGATCAGGTTGGTCAGCAGGAACTGTACACAAAAGCGCGCCAGAAAAGGATTTTCCGGATTCGTGCGAGTCAGGGCAGAAGAAAGCTGTCCACGAAGAACCTGAGGCGCATGCTTGTGAAACCATCGGATTCCAAGGGAGTTGAAAGACTGGACCATATAAGGTCCTTTATAATCCTTTAAAATATCCCATGCGGCAGGACAGAGCTTCATATTGCTGTCCGGAAGCTTCAGTTCAATCAGAAGAGGAACCCGCCCATTGACATAGCGAAGGACATCTGAAAAAAGTGGCATATGCTCCGAAGTTCCGGAAAGATGCAGGTGCTGTAGCGCATCAAACGTGGAACCCTCAACTGTCCCTTCGGCATTGCAGATCCGCTTTAAAGACTCGTCATGGAATACGACTACTTTTCCATCACGGGTGAGATGGATATCAAGTTCGATGGCAAGATTTTGTTTTACTGCCTCACGAAATGCCGGCATAGAATTCTCGGGAATCAGCCGGGAAGAATCATGTAGTCCGCGATGGGCATAATCCCGCTTGAGATAAGGGAGGATTTTGCTTCGGCGGGAAGTATTCGGCATGATCATATACAAATATAAGAAAAAACATACAACAACAGTTAAAAGAATCCAAAACAACAGCATAGAAAAGTCCCCTTCTTTTATGTAATAATTTTCAGTGTCTCAGGTTCGAGAGAGAACGAAACATCCTTCTGGAGATAAATCGGTTCGCCGTCAGAATGTACCGGAAGTGCTACTTTTGAGTGTACTTCTGCTTTTTTACAGCGGAAGATATGTACGCCTGGAAGTCGGGTATGCTTTCCGGAAAACACAGTCGGCAGAATTGCCAGAGCAATAATTTTGGGAACATTTGCAATCACAATAAAGTCCAGCAGATCATCATCCGGTTTGGCATCCGGGCAGAATTTGCATCCACCACCTTCATAAGGAAGATTAAATGCAGAGGCAAAGAAAACCCGTTTAAAATGAAGTTTTTTGGTATCGTCCAGAAGAATTTCCATCTCATCTGGCTGACAGCGGCGCAGACGGTAGAGTGAGCAGGCTGCATAGGCAAGTTTGCCCAGACCGAGCCGGTTAAAAAAGACTTTAACCCTGGAAATACAAAGTTGATGGCAGATAGCTGCATCGTATCCGATTCCGGAACTGACGGCAAAACGGTGAACCTTGTCATGATAGTGCAATACACCAAGATTGATCTTGCGCGTCTGTTCAGAATGAAGTACCAGATCCAGAGCTTTCATGGTATCGGATGGAAGGGCAAGTCCCCGGCCAAAATCATTGCCAGAGCCGATCGGAATGTAACCGAGGGTAACCAGGCTTAAATTCTGCAGACCACAGATTACTTCATCCACACTTCCATCACCACCAAGTACAACGATCGTAACAGGATCCCCGGAGGCGGTAAGCTCGGAGGCAATTTCCGTTGCGTGATGCCGGTGATGTGTAAAATGGATTTGGTAATCTATATGTTCTGCTATCAGCTTTAATTTAATCTTTTCCCATAGTGCAAGTCCCTGACCCGAGCGGGCGTTAGGATTGGCTATAAAATGATACATAAAGTCATCCCTTCACTTCTGTAAATTTAGTTTCATTCTAGCATCGGAATGAGAGGATATTGTCAAAAAAACAATAAAAATGCAAAAATTTATTGAGGCAGAGTGTTAAAAGTGCTATTCTGGTACATGTGTTAAAAAATGAACATAAAATAAATGGAGGTAATACTGTGAAATTTATAAGACAATTCTTGATTATCATATTGATTTCTTTTGCAGGAGAGCTTTTGCATGCAATCCTTCCACTACCGGTTCCTGCAAGTATTTATGGCTTGCTGATCTTGCTGGCAGGGTTGCAGACAAAAGTAATTCCTTTGAAAGCAGTTGATGAGGCTGGTGGATTTCTGATTGAAATCATGCCGATGCTTTTTATCCCTGCAGGAGCAGGTCTGATGGTATCATGGGGAGACTTAAAACCGGTTCTTGTCCCGATCATGATTACAATTGTAGTGACAACAGTGCTGGTTATGGGCGTGAGTGGAAGAACCGCTCAGTTTGTACTGAAGAAAGAGGAGAAGAAGGATGAGTAATATGCTGCATGGATCGACCTTTTTTTGTATGGCGATCAGCCTTTTTGGATATGAGGCAGGAATTTTTCTGCGTAAAAAGTTAAAAATTGGTATCTTCAATCCACTTCTTGTTTCGATTGTTTTTGTAATTATCGTGCTAAAAGTGACTGGAATTGATTATGATACTTATGATAAGGGAGCGAATGTACTGAGCTACCTTCTGACACCGTCTACAGTCTGTCTTGCAATTCCGCTTTATCAGCAGATGAATCTTCTTAAGAAGAATCTGAAAGCGATCATTGCAGGAATTACAACAGGTGTATTTGTCAGCCTTGCCGGTGTATGGGTATTTTCTATGTTGTTCCACCTGAAGAAGCAGTTCTATGTAACGCTTCTTCCAAAATCAATTACCACAGCGATCGGTATGGGAATCTCAGAAGAGCTTGGTGGAATTGTGACGATTACAGTTGCTGCAATCGTAATTACCGGAATTATTGGAAATATGTTTGCAGAGGGAATCTGTAAGCTCTGCAAAATTGAGCATCCGATTGCAAAAGGACTGGCAATCGGAACAGCTTCCCATGCTATGGGAACGGCAAAGGCAATGGAAATCGGAGAGATTGAAGGAGCAATGAGCAGTCTTTCTATTGCAGTGGCCGGATTGATGACGGTTGTAGGTGCATCGATTTTCTATCACCTGTATTAGAGAGGAGTGTGCAGAATATGGAGAAAACAATTATCTGTATCGGACGGGAATATGGAAGCGGCGGACATGAAATCGGTGAATTGCTGGCAAAGCGTACCGGTTATGCGTTTTACGATAAAGAGAAGCTGTTTGAAATTGCAAAGATGCGCGGATACGAGAAAGAAATGCAGGAGTATCTGGATGAACAGCCGGTGGACAGCCTTCTTTATTCAATCGCAATGAATTTTGCAGAACCGAAGAAGAAGCCATATCCATTTAAACTGATTGAAGAGCTTGTGGAAGAAGGACCATGTATTATTATGGGAAGGTGCGCAGGTTATCTGATGAGAAACCGAGAAGAAGCTTTTAGTGTATTTGTCCATGCAGATATGGAAACACGAATTGAACGCGTGAAAGAGCGTGATCATATTACAAGCAGAATGAAAGCGAAACGTAAGATCCAGGATGTGGATGAGAAAAGAAGCGCTTTTCGTAAGGATTATACCGGACAGGAATGGGGAATGTCGAAGAATTATGATCTTTCGGTCAGCACTACAGAGTTGTCCTATGAACAGGCAGCAGATCTGATTCTGTATTATAAGAAGATGACAGAAGAATCTGACAGAGCTTAGAAGGTATAAAAAGAATATACTAGTTTGTTGAATCCAAAAATGGGAAATGACATGGCAGGTCATTTCCCATTTCTGGATTTTAGAGATATAGAAGGGCTCAATTTCTATATCTTAGTTTATAGAATACTTGGCTTCTATAAATTATTTATATATTCGTTACAATCTTTTAGAGGGCAAAATTTGATTTATCTAGGCATCTCCCATGCGTTATGATCCGTGTGAAGCAACATATGTGACTTGTGAGAAAGCGGTTTCTCAAAGAAATCACGGTACAGACGGAGTACATCCGGGTTCTCATGTGAGAAGCGAAGTGGTGCATTCTTATCAAGAAAATAAAGATTTTCACCACGTGTCCGTGCAAGTTCTTCTCCGTCATGGATTGGCTGACCGCCACCGCCGACGCATCCGCCAGGGCAGGCCATGACTTCTACAAAATCATAATGTACTTCACCATGTTCGATTGCTTCGATCAGTTTACGTGTGTTTCCGAGTCCGCTGACAACAGCAGCACGAACAGTAGCATCTCCAAGCTGGATCTCTGCTTCTACAACACCTGGCTGTCCACCAGGATTGCGGACAATCTTGAATGCATCCGGATCAGGGTTACGTCCGGTTACAAGGTAGTGAGCAGAACGAAGTGCTGCTTCCATAACACCACCTGTTGTTCCGAAGATAACACCGGCACCGGTCCATTCTTTCATCAGAGGATCGCATTCACGATCAACCAAAGAAGCAGGATCAATATGTGCAGAACGGATCATGCGTGTCAATTCACGAGTTGTAAGTACAACGTCTGTCTCGTGTCCGGCATATTCACCATAGAACAGTTCCATGTTACTTTCGCCTTTTTTGGCAACACATGGCATGATAGATACAGTAAACATATTTTCCGGTTTCACACCGATGGATTCCGCAAAATAGCTCTTCATAACGGAACCGAACATCTGCTGTGGTGATTTGGCTGTTGAAAGCTGTGGCACCAGATGTGGGTACTGTGATTTAAGGAAGCGTACCCATCCAGGGCAGCAGGAGGTAAACATCGGACGAAGATTTAATTCGCCTTTTGTAAATCTCTGCAGGAATTCATTTCCTTCTTCCATAATAGTAAGGTCTGCTGTGAAGGAGGTATCGAATACATAGTCAATACCCATTTTCTTCAGAGCATCCATGATCTTGCCGACAGTTGCTTCTTCACGGGAAAGACCAAGAGCTTCACCCCATGCAGCACGTACAGCAGGAGCAACCTGTGCAACAACGACTTTCTTGTCATCAGCGATTGCATCCCATACTTTCTCTGTATCATCACGTTCGCGCAGAGCGCCGACCGGGCAGTGAGTAATACACTGACCGCACAGAGAACAGGAAACCTCGGAGATCTTATGGTTGCCGGTTACATTAATAGTAGTACGGGAACCAGTACTTGTCACATCCCAGATATGTAAATCCTGGATCTTGTCACAGACCTGGATACAGCGCATACATTTGATGCATTTCTGTGAGTCTCTGATCAGCGGAAATTCTTTATCCCAAGGGAATTCTTCCAGACGCTGCTTAAATGGTATTTCGATGATGTTCAGGTCATTTGCGAGACTCTGCAGAGTACAGTTACCGCTTCTGACACAGGTAGCACATTTGCAGTCGTGCTGGGAAAGGATAAGCTGTACAGTCTGTCTTCTGGCTGTACGAACCTTTGGGCTGTTTGTATGGATTACCATACCTTCTTTTACTACGTTGTTGCAGGAAGTTACCAGCCGTTCCATTCCCTCGAGTTCAACAACACAGACACGACAGGCTGCGATCTCGTTGATATCTTTCAGATAGCAGAGCTTTGGAATCGGGATATCCGCCATTTTGGCAGCATCCATGATAGTAGTACCTTCCGGGACAGATACGTTTATATTATCAATTGTAAGATTTACCATAATGTTTCACGACCTCCTTTGAAAATGCCGTAGCCGAAGTGGTCGCAACGCAGACATCTGCTGGCTTCCTGTTTCGCTTCTGCCTCGGACATGCAGTTTTCTACACCGTTAAAGTCACAGACACGTTCGCAGGCTTCACGCTCGGTCATGTTTACTCTTCCGCACGGCGGGCGGTCATCAAGACGCGCTTCAGGAATCTCAACGTCACAGCTGATAATGTGGTGATATCCCAGGTATTCGTCTATGTTAGCAGCTACTACTTTTGCAGCAGCAATAGCTTTGATTACGGATGCAGGACCGGAAGCACAGTCTCCACCGGCAAATACACCCGGAATGTTATCGAATCCGCCGTATTTTTCGGTTAAGATCTTACCTCTCTGTACAGGAACACCGGCTTCTTCAAAGTGCTGGTATTCAATATCCTGTCCGATCGCAACGATCAGTGTCTGGCATGGAATGAATACGTCAGGAGCACCTGTCGGACGTACACTTGCACGACCGTCTTTGATCTTACTAATCATCTGTGGTGTAACGTAGATTCCTTTTACGTGACCGTTTTCATCTGTTTCGATGCGGGAAGGAGCCATCAGAGTCTGTACTTCGATTCCTTCTGCAACAGCACCTTCAATCTCTGCCGGAAGGGCAGTCATATCTGCCACGCGACGGCGGTAAACGATGCTGACTTTTTTAGCACCCAGACGTTTTGCGGTACGGACAGCATCCATAGATACGTTACCACCACCGATAACGGCTACTTCCTGTCCGGTAAGATCCGGGTTCTGGTTCTTTCCTACATCACGAAGGAACTGAACAGCAGAAAGGACCCCTTCTGAGTGTTCGCCTTCGATACCAAGTTTCTTATCGGTACTTGCACCGATTGTAATAAGAACTGCGTCGTATTCTTCACGCAGACTCTGGATTGTCATATCTTTTCCAATCCGTTTGCCAAATTCAACTTTGACACCGGTCTCAAGGATGGCATTGATATCATCGTTCAGACGGTCTTTCGGCAGACGGTAGTTCGGGATACCATAGCGGAGCATACCGCCAAGTTCCGGCAGCATCTCAAATACGGTTGTCTGGTGTCCCATCAGCTGCAGATAGTAAGCTGCACTTAATCCACCAGGGCCACCACCAACAACGGCAATACGCTTTCCGGTAGATGGAGCGCATGGCGGCGGTGGAACTTTTCCGGCATAATCAGCAGCCATTCTCTTAAGACCGCGGATATTGACTGCATCGTCTACGATGTTACGACGGCAGCGTGCCTCACAAGGATGTTCGCAGATAAAACCACAGGTGGTCGGGAATGGATTGTCCTTACGGATCAGGCGGATCGCATCTGCGTAACGTCCTTCTCCGACAAGAGCGATATATCCCGGAATATCTACATGTGCCGGGCACAAAGATACACAAGGAACAGGCTGTGCGTACTGGCAGGTACATCTTCCCTGGCGCACATGTTCTTCATAGTCTTCCCGACATCCCATCAGACTTTTGTAAACCATGTGAGCTGCTTCATACCCGATCGCACAGTCAGCTCCTTCCATGATTGATACAGAGAGTTCTTCCATCAGGTCTAATGTTTCCATAGTTGCGTCTCCGTTCATAACGTCGGTCAGCAGGTTTTTCAGCTGCCACAGACCAACACGGCACGGCACACATTTTCCACAGGTATGTGTATGACACATCTCCAGGAAAGCACGAGTCATGTCAACAGGACATAGTCCCGGAGGACTGGATTCAATTCTTCGCTCCAGATCTTTGTAGAGCCCTTCGATAACCAGCTGGGCTTTGTCCGGTGCAGTGATTTCAAGTCTACTCATAGCTTTTTTCTCCTTTAACTTTTTTTGCTAATCTACAGGACAGATGAAGAAAATCATAGGGAAAGCATCTGAATACTATAGATTAACTCTATGGACACACTTATAATGATATTGTATGCATTTTAGTACAATCTTGCAAGCAAAGTTAATAAATAGACAAATAAGTTAATTTTGTCACAAAATGATAAAAAATATCAGCAATATGTACAAAATGGCAGAACAACGATAAAGGGTGCAAAAAATAAAAAAATTATGTTACAATAACACCTGTAAAAGAGATGTCTGTTTTACAGGCACAATTAACAGAAAGGGCGGAAGAGGAAAAATGAAAGTAACAGATTTTGGTGCAACAGTTAAAGGTGACGAGACAAAATTATATACGCTCACAAATAAAAACGGAATGGAGATTGCAGTATCCGATTACGGTGCAACGCTGGTACAGGTGATCGTACCGGACAAAGAAGGCAAGCCGTGTGATGTTGTGCTTGGATATGATGAGGCAGCAGGATATGAAGAAGGAGATCTGTTCTTCGGTGCAATTGTCGGGAGAAGTGCAAACCGTATCGGAGGAGCATCCTTTGAACTGAACGGAGTGACCTATCAGCTTGAAAAGAATGATAATGGCAATAATCTCCACAGCGGAATGGATTTTTATAACCAGAGAATGTGGAAGGTAAAAGAAACCGCAGATGATCATATTACATTTGAACTGGACAGCCCGGATGGTGATCAGGGATATCCGGGAGCTGTACATATTGAGGTAACATATACTCTGACAGAAGACAATGCAGTGAAGATCGCTTACCATGCAGTTCCGGATGCAGATACTCTGATCAATATGACAAATCACAGCTATTTTAATATGGATGGACATGCATCAGGAGATGTACTGGATCAGGAAGTATGGATTGATGCAGATGCATTTACCAGAGCCGATGCCGAGTCTATTCCGACAGGCGAGATCACACCGGTAGAAGGAACACCGATGGATTTCCGCACAAAGAAAGCAATTGGCAAAGAAATCGAGACAGATTATGAAGCACTGAATTTCGGGAAAGGATATGATCATAACTGGGTTCTGAACAATAAAGGAGAATTTGCGAAAGTGGCAGAGATGTCCTCGGAAGAGAGCGGAATCACTATGGAAGTTTATACAGACCTTCCGGGAATGCAGCTTTATACAGGCAACTTTATTGTTGATGCCAAAGGAAAAGGCGGGGCGCATTACCACAAACGCCAGGCAGCCTGCTTCGAGACACAGTTCTTCCCGGATGCAATCCATAAAGAGAATTTTGCTGGGCCGGTATGCAAGAAGGGCGAAACTTACGAAACAACAACGATGTACAAGTTTATATAACAACAGATAAGCCGAAAAGGTGCCATGGACATAAAAATCCATGACACCTTTTTTGAAAATATGTGCTGTAAAAAATCAGCGAAGGAATATGAAAAATTCATTTTACGCTGTGGTATATCTGTGAAATCAGAAAATGCCATCCAGATAATGCCCGATCGAACGGCGGATATTACCTTCAAAATCAGTCTCTCCGTTATGCAGACACCATTCAAATACATTTCCGATAACCAGCATACGGATATCAGTGCAGATTTCATCCAGGGAAATCTTTGGCGCAATGATGCCGGCATCAATCGCTTTGCGAAGATAATTCTCTACGGTAAGGATCGGGTACGGTCGCTCGGTACGGATCGTTGGGTTCAGTGCCTGGTTGCGCGGTGTGTAGTAGTTGGACATGAATTCTACTCCGAGTTCCCGGCAGTACTGTGCGTAATTCAGATAAACGTGGATGATACCGATCTTTGCCTCATCTGCATCTTCCGGCGTATCCAGAAGATCCGGATTGATGCTTGGCTGTTCTTCAATATAATAAGATAAAAGATCATCTTTGGTTTTAAAATGATGATAGAAGCTGCCGTTGGAGACACCTGCTTCATCACAGATATTTTTTATGGAAAGCTGATCGTATCCCTGCTTCTGCAGAATTGTCTTGGCTGCATGAAAGATACGTGCTTTGGTTTCTTTTGATTTTTTCTGTTGTCTGGACAGTGGCTCTTTTTCAATATCGCTTGACATTTGGTTAATCCTTTCTTAAAACTTTTCAGTCAGATTAGATGTAGTATAGCATATTTAATAGAAAAAGACAAGAAAACCGAGCGAACTCTGTAATTTTAACGGGAATTGAAAAATAAGAGATGACATGGTATCATTAAATCCATAGCGAACAAAAAGAGAGGATTGGATATCAATGGATATTAACCAGAAAATAACAGAAGAACTGGGCGTAAAAAAGTGGCAGGTAGATGCGGCTGTAAAGCTGATCGATGAAGGAAATACCATTCCGTTTATTGCGCGTTACAGAAAAGAAGCACACGGTACACTGGATGATGAACAGCTTCGTAAATTATATGAACGACTGACCTATCTGCGGAACCTGGAAGAGAAAAAAGAACAGGTTCTTGCAAGTATTGAAGAACAGGGCAAGTTAACACCTGAGCTGAAAGCACAGATCGTGGCAGCAGAGACGCAGGTTCTGGTGGATGATCTTTATCGTCCGTACAGACCAAAACGCCGGACCCGTGCGACAATTGCAAAAGAAAAAGGTCTGGAACCACTGGCGGTTCTGATCTCTCTTCAGAATAGTAAGGAACCCCTGGAAAAAGAGGCAGAAAAATATGTTTCTGAAGAAAAGGGCGTGAAAAATGTGCAGGAAGCGATTGACGGTGCGAAAGATATTCTTGCAGAAAATATTTCAGATGAGGCAGATTACAGAAAGAGGATCCGCGATCTGACGTTCAAAAAGGGTACGCTGGTTTCTGCTGCAAAAGATGAAAAAGCAGAATCTGTATACGAGATGTATTATGATTTTACAGAAGCGGTCAGCAAAGTAGCCGGACACCGTGTGCTGGCACTCAACCGTGGAGAAAAAGAAAAATTCCTGAGTGTTAAGATTGAAGCACCGGAAGAGGAAATTCTCCGTTATCTGGAAAAGAAAGCGATCCGCAGGGATAATCCATACACAACACCGATTTTGAAAGAGGTTGTGGCCGACAGCTATCAGAGACTGATCGCACCGGCGATCGAGCGTGAACTGAGAAACGAACTGACGGAAAAAGCAGAAGATGGCGCAATCCTTGTGTTTGGAAAGAATCTGGAGCAGCTTCTGATGCAGCCGCCAATCGTCGGACAGGTTGTGCTTGGATGGGATCCTGCATTCCGTACCGGATGCAAGCTTGCTGTGGTAGATCCGACCGGAAAAGTAATCGGTACGACTGTAATTTATCCGACAGCGCCTACGACTCCGAAGAAGATCCAGGCAGCAAAAGATCTGCTGAAAAAGATTATTCCAAAGTACCATATTTCTCTGATTTCTGTGGGAAACGGAACGGCGTCCAGAGAATCGGAGCAGGTGATTGTGGAGCTTTTGAAGGAAATTCCGGAGCAGGTGCAGTATGTGATTGTCAATGAGGCGGGAGCGTCTGTCTACTCTGCCAGCAAGCTGGCCACAGAGGAGTTCCCGAAGTTTGACGTGGGACAGAGAAGCGCAGTGTCTATTGCCAGACGGCTTCAGGATCCCCTGTCTGAGCTGGTGAAGATTGACCCTAAATCCATCGGAGTGGGACAGTATCAGCACGATATGAACCAGAAAAATTTGAGCGAGGCTCTGCAGGGCGTGGTGGAGGACTGCGTCAACAGCGTGGGCGTGGATCTGAACACAGCGTCTGCCTCCCTCTTAAGCTACATTTCAGGAATCAGTAAGACTGTAGCGAAAAATATTGTGGCTTACCGGGAGGAAAACGGCGTATTTAAGACAAGAAGAGAGCTTTTAAAGGTGCCGAAGCTGGGGCCGAAGGCCTTTGAGCAGTGCGCAGGCTTTTTGCGTGTGCCGGAAAGCAAGCAGGTGCTCGACCGCACGGGCGTGCATCCGGAGAGCTACGACGCGGCCAAGGGGCTTCTCACCCTGTGCGGCATGACGCTGGAGGATGTGCGGGGCGGGAAGGCCGGCGCGCTGTCCGACCGGATCCGGGAGCTGGGGACGGCGGCACTGGCGGACAAGCTGGGCATCGGGGAGCCGACCCTGCTGGATATCGCGGCCGAGCTGGAGCGGCCGGGCCGGGATCCCCGGGACGAGCTGCCGCCCCCGCTGCTGCGCACGGACGTGATGGGCATGGAGGATTTGAAACCGGGTATGGAGCTGACCGGCACCGTGCGCAACGTCATCGATTTTGGCGCGTTTGTGGACATCGGTGTCCACCAGGACGGCCTGGTGCATATTTCGCAGATCACCAATCGTTTCATCAAGCATCCGTCGGAGGTGCTTAAGGTGGGGGACGTGGTGAAGGTCTGGGTGCTGAGCGTGGATACGCAGAAAAAGCGGATCGGGCTGACCATGAAAGCGCCGAAAACGCCGTGACATGAAGCGAAGGGGCGGCGCATATGCATAAGGTGAGGCGGGGTGGGTTCGCTCCCCCCTCGCCTTAAAGCGACGATGCCGATGACGTTTTTCACCGCAGAAGAAGGGGGCGAGGTTCATCAAACTCAAAGACCTATTTCCCGTTTGGGATCAGCTGACGCAGGCCCAGCAGCGCACGCTCGCGGGCAGCGCTGTGCAGCGCACGGCGCCTAAAGGCACGCTGCTGCACAACGGCTCGGCGGACTGTGTCGGCCTGTTCGTGGTGCTGGACGGGGTGCTGCGGGTGTTCGCCCAGTCGGAGGGCGGCAAGGAAATCACCCTGTACCGCCTGCTCGAGCGGGATATCTGCCTGTTTTCCGCCGCCTGCATCCTCAGCAGCGTGCAGTTCGACATGCAGGTGCAGGCCGAAACCGACACCAATTTTCTGGTCATACCCGCCCCGGTGTACAAGACGCTGATGCAGGAATCCCTGCCGGTGGCGAACTTTACCAACCAGCTGATGGCCTCCCGGTTCACGGAGGTGATGTGGCTGCTCGATCAAATCCTTTCCAAAAGCTTTGACGCCCGTCTGGCCGCCTTCCTTCTGGAAGAGGCGG
>ERZ772816.619-NODE-619-length-38393-cov-16.369555_pt1 | contig 38393 bp, 23 predicted proteins | sample MGYA00511359_ERZ772816 | MGnify/ENA primary metagenome ERZ772816 (study PRJEB29015, sample SAMEA2737710) | human gut metagenome | biome: human gut; feature: human-associated habitat; material: faeces | place: China | collected 2012 ...
CTGCTAGGCGGGCACTTTTACCGGGCGGCTAACCCACACAAACCCCCGAAGAGCCATAAAAATCCTAATGACATCGCGGATGCGCAGAATCTGATGATTGGCTTCCAGCAGCCTCATACGGTGACGTTCAGCGTGCCAAATGGGCAGGACGGAACTACAACCAAGGTGTGGCACGGCGAGAAGCTTGTGGCTGTCCCGACAGTAACGGCCAATAACGGCTATCGCTTTACCGGAAACTGGACAGACGGAACCAACACATATACCGCCGACCAGCTCAAGGAAGTAGCAATTACCAGCGATGCAACCTTTACGGCGGAAGTAAAAAAGCTCTATTCCCTCACCTATGACCTCAACGGAGGCAGCGGGGCAGAGGCTCCGGCGACCTCCACGCATATCGAGGGCGAGAAGGTCCGCCCGGATTATACCGGCACGGGAAATCTGAAAAAGGGCGAAAAGACGATTTTTGTCGGCTGGAGTAAAGAGCAGATCCAGAATCCTCTTCCGGAAGATGCGACGGAGGAGGATATCGGCAAGATTATCTCGCATGATGAGCACATCATGCCCGCCCAGGATGTTACGCTTTATGCCGTCTATGCGGTGGACGGCAACGGCAACGGCAATCCGGATTACAACGATGATGCAATCCATGTCCGTTACCACGGTAACAACGGCGACTATACAGACATTATCTGCCCTCACCACCATGTGGCAGGAGCAACGGCGAAGCTCTCCACCAGCGGTAAGGTTTCCGGCAAGAGCTTGGGCCATGATGAACCGGCATCCGATGCCAGCGGCGAGGTAACTTCCCATACCTTTACCTACAAGGATGCCACCACTGGTTACGACAACATCTTCATCGGTTGGAGCACATCGCCGATTCTGGACACCGTTATCAAAACCAAGGCTGATTATGACGCTCTGGCGAGCAGCATTGTGACAGAAGTAACGATGGAGAAGGCGAAGACTGACGGCGGAAACGCCGACGATGACGGCAACACCAATGTGTACGCCGTCTGGGCCGCCGACCGCAACGGGAATAATGTAGAGGACTATCTGGAAGAGTATACGCTGACCTACGATGGCAATGCCCAGGAGGGCGGCACTGTGGCAAACCTGCCGACGGATACAGATATCCACATCCCTGGCGACAAGGTTACCTTGAGCTCGTCGGCGCCTACCCACGACGATGTGGACAGCAAGAAGGTTGTCTTTATCGGCTGGACTGAAGCGCAGACGAATGCGATTTTCAGCCGCGCGGACACCGCACCGGCAACGGTCACCGAGGTCACCTTCGGCAACGCCAACAAGACGGTTTACGCCGCATGGGGCTATGACGAGAATAACGACGGAACAGCGGATGTGCTGGAGACCTATACCCTCACCTATGACCTCAACGGCGGCAGTGGGGATGCTCCGGCAAAGGTGACAGGCGTTGCGAAGAACACCGAGGTCAAATTGACAGAGGAGAAGGGATTCGCAAGAAGTCCTAATGAAATCTTTGTGGGCTGGAGTGTGACACAGCGTGAGGACGCGCTCACGGCAGAGACGAAACAGGAGGATTTGGAAAAGTTCCTGATTACCGGATCAACGTATCGGATCGGAACGGCGGATGTGACCCTCTACGCCGTGTGGGCGGCTGACCGCAATGGGAATAATACGGCGGACTATCTGGAAAAGCACAAGCTGACTTACAACGGCAACGCCCAGCAGGGTGGTACTGTCAGCGCTGCACCTACGGATAACAACATTTACATCCCTGGAGACAAGGCAGAGCTAAGCAAAGACATACCTACCCACAGCAATGTAGATGGTAAGAAGGTTGTATTCATCGGCTGGACTGAAGAGCAGACGAATGAAATTTTCAGCCGTGCGGACACAGCGCCTACTACCATCACAAAGGTTACCTTTGGATCGGCAGATAAGACGGTTTACGCCGCATGGGGCTATGATGGGAATGGCAACGGAACAGCCGATGTGCTGGAGACCTATACCCTCACCTACGACCTCAACGGCGGCAAGGGAGATGTTCCGGAAGAAAAAACGGGCATTGCCAAGAACACAAAAATCAAGTTGGACGAATCTACGACTTTCACCCGAAACCCCAAAGAGGTCTTTGTTGGCTGGAGCGCGGGTGAGCGCGAAGATGCGCTTCCGGCAGATACTATGCAGGAAGAACTGCAGAAGTTCCTGATTGCTCCTGGAGCAGAGTATCAAATTCAAACGGCGGATGTGACCCTCTACGCCGTCTGGGCAGCCGACCGCAATGGGAACGGAACGGCGGACTATGCGGAAAAGCACAAGCTGACTTACAACGGCAACGCCCAGCAGGGCGGTGTTGTCAACAATGTTCCTAAGGACAGCAACGTCTACGTCTCTGGTGACGATGTTGTCTTGACCGGTGCGCCTTCTCATAGCGATGTGGACGGCAAGCAGGTCGCGTTCATCGGCTGGACCGAGGCGAAGGTGGGCTCGATCCTCGGCCGCGCGGACGCGGCACCGACAACGGTCTCTGAAGTTACAATCGGCACCGATAACAAGACGGTCTACGCCGCGTGGGGTTACGACGAGAACAACGATGGAACAGCCGACGTGCTGGAAGCCCATGCTACCATCCGTGCCGTCAAGGTCCTCGATGGCCGCGACTGGCTCGACTCCGACAAATTTAGTTTCGAGCTCAATGCCGTGACTGAGAGTGCTCCTATGCCTGAGGGCACGGGCGATAACGGCACTAAGATTGTGGAAGTTACCGGCTCTGGCAAGAAGGACGGTGAAGAGGTTGGTTTCGACTTCGGCGAGATCACGTACGACGAGGCAGGCGTCTACCGATATCGGGTGACCGAGACCGATGCCGGCAAGACCACCAACGGCGTCACTTACACCCCCAACATCGCAATGCTCACCGTCGAAGTGACCGACGACACCGTGAAGGGCAAGCTCGTCGCCTCGGCCACGGTCGCGAACGGCACCTTCACCAATAGCTACGAGGCCGAGCCCGCCGTCCTTTCCGGTAAGGATTTCTTGAAGGTGGAGAAGAATCTCAAGGGCCGCGACTGGCATGCCGACGACAGCTTCGCCTTCAAGATTGAGGCCGACGACGATGCGGCTGAGGCAGCTGTGAGGGATGGTAACATCGCGCTTCCTGTCGGTTCCGTTGTCATCACCGGCAAGACCGCGGGCCATACGGGCTCCTTCGGCGACATCACCTTCAAGAAGGCTGGCGTGTATTCCTTCAAGGTGTCCGAGGTTGTTCCAGCCGATGCGGACAAGACCCCCGGCGTCACCTACGATACTGAACCTCGGATCATCACCGTCAAGGTGACCGACAACCTCGACGGCACCATGACGGCGGCCCGCGTGGGCGAGAACGGCGCGCAGCCCGCGGACGCCCTCGTCTTCACCAACGTTTACAAGGCTGGTCAGTCTGATGAAGTCCCAGCTGGCTTTAGCCTGACCAAGGTGCTGACTGGGCGCGACTGGCTCGAGTCCGACAGCTTCGAGTTCAAGCTGACCGCGCTCGACGGGGCCCCGATGCCCAAGGACGCCGCCGGCGAGACGCTCGACACCGTGACGGTTTCCGGCAAGGGTACCGGAGCGGGCAAGAAGGCTGGCGAGAAGGTGGCCTTCGACTTCGGCAAGATTATCTACACCGAACCCGGCACCTACACCTACGAGGTGTCCGAGGTCGTTCCCGAGAGCGATGCGGACAGGATTCCCGGCATGGTCTACTCTAGGAACAAAGCCACCGTTACCGTCAAGGTGACCGACGACACCGCAGCAGGCAAGCTCGTCGCCTCGGCCAGGGTCGCGAACGGCACCTTCACCAATGCGTACGAATCCAAGCTCGACTACAACGCGCTCGGCGGCTTGCGCATTGTAAAGAAGCTCAAGGGAAGGGACATTAGCGACAAGCAATTCAAATTCGACGTTGCGGCAGATGGCGCCGGCAAGGCTGATACCCGCGCTACGGGTGCGGCAACTATGGATGTTCGTACGGGCGTAGCCACTAGCACTATCGCGCAAGCATTGGGCGACCTTGTGTTCACCCAGACTGATGCCGGCAAGACCTTCAACTACACCGTTACTGAGCAACCGGGCTCGGATGAGGGCTTTACCTACGATACTTCCAAATACGAGGTGTCTATCGGGGTCTCCGATGATGGTCGCGGCGTCCTGACCGCCACCACTGTCATCAAGAAGAATGGCGAGAAGGTCGGCGAATATACCTACAAAACCGGCGATAATCCTGCGACCGGAGACGACATCCCGACGGTCGAGTTCGACAACTCTTTTGATGCAGAAGGATCGGTGGCTATCGAGGCGACCAAGACCTTGAAGAACCGTCCTCTCAATGCGGGCGAGTTTACCTTCCAAGTTGTCGATAAGAACGGCACCGTTGTCGCGACCGCGACCAACGACGAGAACGGGAAAGTGGATTTCGATTCCATCAAGTACACGAATGCTCAGCTGGCGGGAATGGTGCGTGAAGGCCTCGCATCCATCGAGAGGAAGGATGGCAACCTCCTCTACATCGTCGATTACACGGTACGTGAGGTTACCGACGAACTGGAGCATTCCGGCGTGACGGCTGTGGATTCTAGCCAGACCATCAAGGTAGAGGTGACCGATAATGGCACCCCTGACCTGAGCGTTAAGATTCAAGGCAACCCTGCAATCAAGTTCACGAATGCTTATGCCGACGGCATCGAGGTTCCCATGGATCTTAATGTCAAGAGTGATATCAAGGCTGCTGATCCTTTGAAGGGTTTGGAGCTCCCTAAGATGACTAAGGGAATGTTCCAATTTACCTTGAGCGGCGCCGAGGCTGAGGACGGCACGCCTGCCCCGATGCCCGAAGGTGTCGAGGGCGGCACTAAGACGGTTGGAAATGATGAGGCCGGCAACGTTGACTTCGGAACCATCAAATATACTGTCGAGAATGTGTGGCCCGAGCCTGCAGTCGCTGACGACGTCAACGGCGAGGAGGGCATCGATGGCCAGGCCGCGAGCGGCGACGAGCGCAGCAGAACCTTCACCTACACAGTGATCGAGCAGACAGGCGGTGCTGCGGGCATTCGCTACGATGGCTCCGTCAAGACCATCAAGGTTACCGTCCGCGATGACGGCCAGGGCAACCTGACTGTCACGAGGTCCGACTTCGACAGTATCACGACCTTCGTCAACACCTACGACGTCGATTCCGTGACCAGCATCCCTGAGATCAGTGTGAACAAGAAGATTGACGGCCGTGATCTGAACAAGGGCGAGTTCACCTTCGAGCTGTTGAACAAGAGCAACAAGGTGGCCTCTACCGGCACAAACGATGCCGATGGTAAGGTGACCTTCGAAGCGATCGAGTTCAGCAAGCCCGGTACTTACGAGTACACGCTGCATGAAGCCGAGAACAAGCTCGGTGGCGTAAGCTACGACTCCTCCTTCTACAAGGTGACCGCTACGGTGACTCAGGACGTGGAGGCTGCGCAGCTCGATGTCGCTTGGACGGTTCGCAACCTGGATGACGAGGTTGTTGAAAACGTTGTGTTCAGCAACGCATATAAGGCCGAGCCTACCAGCATCCAGTTCAACGGAGCCAAGCAGCTCGATGGCCGCGATATCGTCGAGGGCGAGTTTGAATTCGAGTTGGTGCAGGATGGTAAGGTCATCCAGACGGTGAAGAACGCCGCCGCTGACGAGTCCGGTGCCGCGCCCGTCTCCTTCGACGCGATCGAGTTCACCGAGCCTGGCGAGTTCGACTACGAGATCCGCGAGGTCAAGGGTAGTGCCGAGGGCGTTACCTACGACGACGAGGTCTTCACCTATCACGTGGTGGTGACCGACAACGGCAAGGGCAACCTCGAGGCTGAGTGGACCGCTGGCGACAACGGCGCGCTGGTGTTCGTGAACGCTTACGAGAAGCCTGCTTCTCCGTTCGATCCAGTTCTGCCGCCGGATGACGGCGATGATGACGACAACGGCGGAAACAACGGCAATGGTGGCGGAGACAACGGCGATGATGGCTCGGGTGATGCTGGCATCGACGCAGGTAACGGCAACGGCGATGGCGGTTCTGGTGATACCGGCGACGGCGATAAGCTGCCCAAGACCGGCGACACTTCGCCTATCGTGCCTCTGACCGTGGTGGTCGTGCTTGCGGCATGCGTTGCAGCGGTTGCCGCATTGAGGATGCGTAGGAATTAGGCAAGGAGGGTTTGGCCGGTTTGATTGGCCCAGCCAGCTGTTGCTCGAACATAGGCAGCGAAAGCTGCATAGATGAGGAGGGTGACCGATTGGCCACCCTCCTTTGTTCGTTCTGGCCAAAGCCTTGCTTGTTATGAAGTGATATGATATGGAAACTATAGCAACTGCAAAAACAGTCCAGGGAGGCAAGGTGTTGGCCTTGAGCCCTGAACATTCGAAGAGAGATTGACATAGAGGCAAATTGCATGAAGTGCAGAAGCAGATTGAGGTTAAGGATCCTCAAGAGGCCGTTTTCTCGGGAAACAGGCTCTTGAAAAGGCAATTTCACTAATTGGGGCTATTTTTGCTTTTGTTTGTGACGTATTTGCGTTCTTTTGGGAAAGATGCAGAGCAAATCAACTGGGATTAGCGCTCTCGAAACGTAAGGTAATAGCACGTGGGAAGTCTGGGTGTTCGGTATGATGCAAAAACGGAATAGGGGAAATCAAACGGCGATCGAATCGAACGGACGGAGCTCTTTGCGCAACGCAATGTGGCTTGTCGTGGGCATTGTTCTTTGTACCGCGCTGCTTTGCGTGGGCACGGTAAACGCATCGGCCGGCGAGACTGCCGATTCTTCTGCTTCGAAATCTGCAAGTCAGGTAGCCGACTCTCAAACCGATGCTCAACCTACCGATACCTACATCACGGATTGGTCTTGGGACGACAAGGACGGCGTCCTCGTTGAATCCGACGGAACGTGGTATCTTGCGCTGTCCGCCGAAGATGCGAAAAACGTTGACGAGGACGATGTGGAAGCCCTTCTGCCCAAGAAGATGAACGTCACCCTCGCAAACGGCGAGAAAACCTCCGTTCCGATCTTGTGGAACGGGGGCAGGGGGGGGGCATTCTCTGAGAAGGTAGAATCGCCTCTCGGCGATGGAGGAGATGCCTATCAGGTGAAGGCCTCCATCGACGGCTACACCTTGGCGGAGGATGTGCCTGCACCTGCGGTCACGATTCTCTTCGGCGGGGCGGAGGCCTACGCCGAATTCCCGGGAACCCGTAAAGACTTGACGGATGCTGAGAAAAACGATGACAGCTTCTGGGCTGGCCATCAGGTGCATGGCATCACACCGGCAGGCACCACCGTCAACCTGTTTGACTATGACCCTAAGATCGGCAGTGACGGGAACGACGTCCTGCCTGCTGGCGCGAAATTTGAGAATTACAGCAACGGCATCAATCAGGATGCCCTGCTGCTCTTCGGCGGCTCCGCTATGCGGGAAGCCGGCTTTTGGAATCTGGGATCGGGCGCCGGCCGTCCTTGGGGCCAAAACAACGTGAACATGAAGGGTATCGTGAAATCCACATTGGAGGACAATTATCCTTATATTAACCTGGATCAAGCACGTAGTACACTTCAAAATCCGACAGAACCAATAATTACGGAAGATGGTTCTTGGGGTGATCCGAATCGCAAACTTATGGACATCGCTAATCTAAATCATGCGGAATACGAAGACGCCGGCGTGAACGCGGCCAGAGCGCTTTCTACAAAGCTTCTGACGAGCCGCGGTCTGACGATAACCGACGATACGGTCAGCGGCAACTGTGAAAAGGCTTCTCTGAGCTATCTGTTTGATCCGGATACAACAACGGATGGTAAAGAATCCTATCAAAATGTCACCGGTCTGTTCCAAGTAGATGAGGATGGCTACTATTACTACGACGCCCGGAAAAACTTCGCGGAATTTACGGAGAGCCACGCCACGACGAAGGACGGCACGCAAAGCGACGGCTCCTTCACGCTCTACGACGGCCCCGCCGTCTGGCGCACGGACGCAGGATATAATCCTGGCACAAATGCATTCGATGGTGATATGAGTCTGGGTAATTTCTTCCCGTTTAACAGCAAGTCAGAGGTTTTTGACAGCATTCAGACAGAGGACAAGGATGGGAATAAGACCAATATACTCTCCAGCTCCAAAGACATTACAAACGTAGGTAATGCTGTTAAAGCGAACCACTATATGGGCAGACCATGCAAGTGGATTTCACCCAGCCGGAAAACGGCAAGCTGAACATGGGCACCAACGGCAAGCAGCCTATGGTGTTCCAGTTCTCCGGTGACGATGACGTTTGGGTATTCATCGACGACGTGCTGGTGCTCGATTTGGGAGGCGTGCACAGCGAGCTATACGGCACCATCGACTTCAGCACCGGCCAGGTCATCACCGGTCAGAGCTGGCGCACCGGCGGATTGCCCGACGACCCCGGCAGCGTTCCGCACGATGAGGTGACCACGCTGTACGACATGTACGTAGCAGCTCTTGGACCAGCCGAGGCCGATGCGATGCATTGGGCCACCGACAGCCAGGGGAACAAGATCTTCCCCACCGGCACCGAGCACAGCCTGAAGATGTTTTATCTGGAGCGCGGCAACTACGATTCCAGTTTGCAGATGCGCTTCAACCTCCAACCTTCCCTCACGCACAGCATCAAGAAGGTAGACCAGAACGGCGATGCGCTTGAAGGCGTGAAGTTCGACTTGTACAAGGCGACGGCCACGAACGACGAAAGCGTCTATGCTGACGATTACACCGTCAATGGCGACAAGATTGGTTCGCTGGAGACGGGCAAGGACGGAAAGGCATCGTTCTCCCGTGCCGATGGCTCGCCCTTCAGCTTCACCGACCAGTACCATGCCGACGGAACGCTGCACTACATTCTGAGGGAAACCAAGACGGCTGGCGGCTATCGGGCTTTGCCGAACGACATCGTGCTGCGCTACGACCCCAACAACTCCATGCTTATCGTTGCGAACCGCTACCAAACAGGCGCGTACGCCAGCTTCTTCTCGGACATCCGTGAGACGGGACAATTGACGTACGGCCAGTTCAACGAGGATAGCGGCGTCATCGCGTCAAGCAGCACTGAGCTTAGTGCGACAAGTAAAGAAAAGGGACTCATTGTCGCCGTGCCCATGCTGTTGGAAGGGAATATGTCCCACGACGAAGTGGCTAACGACGGAAAGTGGCAGGCGCTCTACGGAAGCAACACGGAGGGCTACGGCGCCGTATCCCCAACAGAGCGCAAGGCCGAGGCGTGGCGCAAAGCTGTGCTGAAGGCCGCTTTGTACCAGGCAAGCGACGAGCGCTGGCCCGAGTGGCGCCTTACCTACAACCAGGACACCAGGAAGCTCGAGGGCCTGCTGGAGGACCTTCCTGGGCGCTCGGACCGTTATCTGCTGAACAACGACAAGGGCGACATGAAGATGGTCTACGGCGTCATCGAGCCCAGTGCATTGCAGAAGCTCGGTATCGAAGGCAACACCTCCCAGGAGCTCTACGACGCCCTTGAGCGCTATGTTTCCAAGGCGATCGAGGCTGGAGAGAAGTCTGGAAAGACCGCCGACGAGGTGATTGAGGACATTGTGGCCCAGCTCGGCATCACGGGTGACCTTGGCGAGCGCGATTTCTCGTTCTTGAACACCGATCAGTTCCAACGCGAGTTCCGCTCTACCATCTATATCCCCAACGAGCGCCGGGAGCTGCGCGTGCAGAAAGTGGACGAGGACGGCAAGGGCGTCAATGGGGTGAAGTTTACCCTTACCGGCCCGGACAATTCGACCATTACCGGTATGACCGCCACAGTAGATGGTCAGGACGGCGTGCTGATCTTCAGACCGGATGCGCCGGAAAATACGCCGGGCTATGCTCAAGTGAAGTGGGCGGAAGTAAACTCCAAGTACACCCTGAAAGAGACGTCGGCGCCGACGGGATATGAGCTGAACCCAACAGAGATCCCTGTCATTGTGGGCATCTATTCGATTTACGCCGACGCAGGCACAAAAGATGACGGCGTCACCGTTATGGCCGGCGTTGGTAAGCTGATGCAGACCATGACCAAGTACGCCGCCGATGACATGGTCAACATCACGCTGCGCGACATTACCGCAATCGCCCAAACGCAGAAGGCTGGGTCGTTTGCTCTGAACGGCTGGGCGGATGATCTGCTTGCGGGAACGCAAACCCCTCGCAGCATGAATCTGCACTATGGCGTCAACGCAGTGGTGGATTACGGCCTGCACGATGAGGACGGCGGGAAGATTATCTATCCGTTCTTTACCACAGATGAGGGCTTTTTGCGGACTCGGGTTGAACAGAATACGGATGCGCTGCAAAACAAGATATATGAGGGCAGCAGCAACACCGCCAACTGGGATAATCTAAGCGGAAGGGATCTTACCAGCCTGTTCAGCCTGCTGAATACCGTTGTTGTTACTGACCAAAAGACTGTGCCGGAGAATACCGGAAAGCTGCGGATCAGCAAGACCGTATCCGGGGAAAACTTGCCCGCTGAAGACTATACCCACAACTTCACTTTCAAAGTCTCTTTGAAGGATGCCGATGGCACGGCGCTGGCTGGGAAGTACTATTACTACGGCGAGCAGCGTGCCGGCTATATCAGTGACGGCGGAACACTTTCCCTGCGGCATGACGAAGCGCTGACGGTTCTCGGCCTGCCTGCCGGTACGCGGTGGAAAATTACAGAAAATGCGGAGGGCGAATGGTCAATAAGGCCAGACTCCGGCATAATCAGCGGTGAGATTACGAAGGATGAAACAGCCTATGCAGCGTTCACGAATTACAAGGGAGATCTGACATCCGGAAGCCTGACCGTCTCCAAGACCGTGGCGGGCAACGCCGGGGAAAAGGACAAGGAATTCCGCTTCACCGTGACCCTCGGCGACACGACTGTCGGCGGCGAGTATGGCGACATGACCTTTGCCAATGGCAAAGCCACCTTCACGCTGAGGCACGGCGAGAGCAAGACCGCAACCGGTCTTCCGGCCGGTACCACCTACAAGGTGGAGGAAGACGACTACTCCAAGGAGGGTTACACGACTTCCAAGACCGGCGATGCGGGAACGGTTGCAGAAGATGCCACATCGGCGGCTGCGTTTACCAACACCAAGGATGTGACGCCGCCGGAACCGGGTACCGGAAGCCTGACCGTCTCCAAGACCGTGGCGGGCAACGCCGGGGAAAAGGACAAGGAATTCCGCTTCACCGTGACCCTCGGCGACACGACTGTCGGCGGCGAGTATGGCGACATGACCTTTGCCAATGGCAAAGCCACCTTCACGCTGAGGCACGGCGAGAGCAAGACCGCAACCGGTCTTCCGGCCGGTACCACCTACAAGGTGGAGGAAGACGACTACTCCAAGGAGGGTTACACGACTTCCAAGACCGGCGATACGGGCGAGATCCCCGAGGGCGACACCGTCCATGCATCGTTCATCAACACGAAGGGCGTTGATGATGGAGGTAGTACCGATACGCCTGGTGAGGATAGAGACGGTAAAGGCGAAGGAGGCAGATTACCTCAAACGGGCGACATGCTCCCTCTCGTTCCTTTGGTTTTGATGATGGTGCTTGCGGCTTGTGCAGCGGCGATTGCTGCTGTGCGTCTTCGCAAGAATTAGGCGATGTGTATTGGGTCATGCGGCGGTGCCGGCGCGTTACAGGTTTTGGCTGGCTGCTTGTTTAAGCGTTCGTAGCTGCTGAGGTGATCCTGATGGCGAGGCTGGGGGGAGTGTCCCCTTGGCCTCGTTGCGTTTTGCAGGGAGGTAGCACGATGCGGTATCCGATGAGGATCCGCAGGCGTGCAGCGGACTATTTCGAACAAGGCTGCTCGGGGGAATACGTTGCGAAAAAGCTCGGTGTGCCCGAAAAGACGGTGAGGAAATGGGGTTATTCCTATCAAGCGCTTGGAAGACAGGCGTTTCTCAAGGGAAAGCCCGAAAAATATCCCTATGAGATCAAAGTTGGGGCAGCAAAGGTTGTGGTTGACGACGGCATGACGAAGTCCGAGGCCATGAAAGCGTTCGACTGGTTGTGAGTGGCAGGAAGATGCTTGAACGCTCAGGATTCATGCGTTCGCTGAGTATTGTTTTTCCATAACCGGCTCCCGTCCATTTCTTCACCATGTCAGGAATGCCGCCTCTAGCACGTTCGCCGATGTCGATGAGATGCATCTTGTTGTAAGAAAAAAGGGGGCTATACGTCCCTCGGATGATACAAGCTGTTGAACTGGGCTTTTGCCCAGTTCTTTTTCTTTGGCTCTTCATGTTAAGCAAAGAGGCTTTGTATGTGCTGAAAAGTGAATGAGTTGTGAGTGAGATATGGCGGTCAGAGGCTCGAACTGCGCATAGTGCTCAGATGGGGATGCTGTGTCCTCTAGTAGAAGCATAAACGTAGGAAAGTGGAGACTGATCAGCATGATGTTGCGTGAAATTTACGGGGGGTATGCTAATCGCATAACCCACCTTTCCAGTTCGGACGCAAGGAGTATATACGGCCAGAAGCTTACGGGCAGTTTGAAGGCCTGGCAGAAAGCCGTGAGTATAATGCTTTGCATCCTCATACTGTGTGCGGGACTTATTGTCAGTCCCTCTGCTGTAGCCGTATAACCAAATTCTGCTCCGTCGAAGGCGGCAGATATCGATACAAGCGGCGGCTACGTCAATCTTATGGCTAACGAGCTCTACGAGAACGCTACGACCAGCCGGTATGCTGGACGCGTTTGGGCGGACAAGTCTGTATTTACGGATGGAAACGTAAGCATGGACGAAAAGGACTTCACGAATGACTCGGATTTCCTTGTTGCTGGATCTTTCCTGGGAAGCACCCGTTCAATCGTGGGCAATGAGTCTCAACCTATTGATCTTATGGTCATTCTTGATCGTTCTTCATCCATGGCTATTGATTACAGCACCGACTCCGAGCCTATGAACGATCGCATGCATCATGCTGTTGGCGCTCTTAACCAGCTATTCAACCAGGTTAAGGCACATAACGAAAATTCACGTATATCCTTGGTTGCTTATTCTACCGAAACAGTAACATCGCTTCCCCTTAATACGTGTACCTGGGAGGGTAATCTGCTGACCCTTGATTCTCATTTTTCAAAACAAATTTGAAAAAAAGTTGTTGACGCGCCACCGACCTCTGGGCTATATTAATCCCCGCGATGGACCTGTAGCTCAGTTGGTTAGAGCGTCCGGCTGATAACCGGGAGGTCACAAGTTCGAATCTTGTCAGGTCCACCATCAAAACTGTGAAGAGCCTCGGGGCAATTGCCTCGAGGCTTTTTTCCTATCTACTGAAAGTAGTCAAAAAAGCCCCGTCCCAAAAAGACTGCTTTAATTTTGTGTGCTGTGCGAAAGATTGGGTAGTATAGCTATTCAATGCGGCGAAGATGCCGTGTGTTAATCGCTACGTACCGGAGGTGTTCCATGGTTCGTGTCGACATAGAGACCATCGTCATGGCCGCCGGTCCCGTGCCATCGCTTATCGTGCTTCGCGAGCGCTGCAGCAAATCGGACTCGCCCGCGCCGCTGCGTTCCCTTTCCATTCAGACTGGTTCGTTTGAAGCTGCTGCCATCAGCCGCGGCATCGATAGCGGCCGCGCCGAGCGCCCGATTACCCATGACCTGCTGCTCGATACTGTTGGCGCCCTGGGCGCCAAACTCGAGCGCATCGAGATCGTCCGCGCCGAGCCGCCGGTGTTTTACGCGACGATTGTCGTACTGGCCGATGGCGAGGAGCGTAAGATCGATGCCCGCCCCAGCGATGCCATTGCCCTTGCCGTGCGCAGCAATGCCCCCATGTTTGTGGAGGACGACATCATGAATCGCCTGGGTACCGTTTCTGCCCACGCCGAGGAAGTTGACGACGAGCAGGAGTTCGAGAAGTTCGATGAGTTCGTTCACACACTCTCGCCCGATGATTTTTAAATGCGGGGCGGCCAGGATGCGGGGCGTTCGCTGATGGCCGGCGGTATGTCGGCTGAGGCGGCGGCCATTGCGCGCGAGGCCCAGATGCGCTCGGAGGCTTCTGAGGCGGCACGCATTGCCTATGTGACGCAGGCCCGCACGCTTCGCGAGCGCCGCGGCTCGTTTGTCAAGATGGTTGTCGTCTCCGCCCTTGTCGCGGCAATCTGCTCGTGCCTTCGTGGTACAGTTGGTGCGCTTGGGTTTTCGATCTCTACGGGCCTCGTGATCTGGGGCGTGGTCGATGCGGTCATGCTGACCAGTCAGATCAAGGTGCTCGACAAGCGCGCGATGGATATGATGCGCGCCCGCGACGCTGCCGCCAAGATCGCCGCCGAGGCGCAAGAACTGTAACGACGCCAGACTCGATGGGAAGGTCTAAAGATGGCACAGGATATGCAGGACGCCGGTAACGTCTCCGCCGAGCTCGACGCCATGGTGTGTGACCTGATTGGTGCGTTCTTGGACGACCTTGCCGCCGGTGAAAACCCTGGCGTGGTCGTGGCAATTGAGGATGCCGCTTCCAACCGTTATCTGGCGGCGCTCGATGAGGATGGCGAAGAGGCGTGCCTCGAGGCGGCTACCAACTTTATCTCCGAGCACAAGATGGGTCTTAAGGACGAGGGCCTGGGCCGTATCGCCCGCTATGCCATCGGCTACACCGGCTGCGTCGAGATTGACGGCGGCTATCACGATGCTCTGCTCGTGAGCTTCTTCGAAACCACGTTCGAGAGCGGTTTTTCGGCATATGTGCTGTATGAGGGCATGGGCGCCGGCGATGGTTTTATGTGGAGCGACCCTGAACCCGCAGGTGAGGAAACCCCTCTCATCTAAAATCGCTAAAATAAACGAGTTTTCGGTAAAAGGCTCAATATTCCCGCCGAGCGTTGTGTTGCTGGGTGGGTCACATACGCGTGCCGTTTGTATATGGATAGAAGATAGGGGAACTACATGCGCGTAGACAATCTGAGGAACATCGCCATCATCGCCCACGTCGACCACGGCAAGACGACGATGGTCGACAAGCTCCTGCGTGCCACGGACGCCTTCCGTGCCAACCAGCAGGTCGAGGACCGCGTCCTGGATTCCAACGACCAGGAGCGCGAGCGCGGCATTACGATTCTCGCCAAGAACATCTCTATCGAGTACAAGGACGTCAAGATCAACGTTATCGACACCCCGGGCCACGCCGACTTTGGCGGCGAGGTCGAGCGCGTGCTGCGTATGGCCGACGGCGCCCTGCTGCTGGTCGACGCCTTTGAGGGCCCCATGCCCCAGACCCGCTTCGTGCTGCGTCACGCTATCGACACCGGCCTTAAGATCATGATCGTCATCAACAAGATTGATCGTCCGGGTGCTAACCCCGAGAAGGCCTACAACGACTGCCTCGACCTTATGGCCGACCTGGGCGCTACCGACGACCAGCTCGAGTTCGCTATGGAGCACGTGGTCTACGCCAGCGCCATGAACGGCTTTGCCCGCCTCGATCCCAACGACGGCAACATGGACATGTATCCGCTGCTCGATATGATCATCGACGACATGCCCGCGCCCGAGGTTGACGAGACCGCCCCGCTCGCCATGCAGTGTGTGACCATCGACCACTCCAACTTCGTTGGCCGTATCGGCATCGGTCGCGTGTATTCCGGCGCCATCCATCAGGGCGACCAGATTCTGGTTGTGAAGAACGACGGCTCCAGCGCCACCGCTACCGTCAAGCAGCTCTTTACCTTCGACTACCTGGGCCGTACCGAGTGCCAAGAAGTCGGCGCCGGCGACATCGCCGCCGTCGTGGGCATCGACCGCACCGATATCGGCGATGTCTACACCGACCCCGAGAACCCCGTTGAGCTCGAGCCCATCGAGATCGACCCGCCGACCCTGTCCATCGTCTTTGAGGCTTCGACCTCCCCGCTCGTCGGCCGCGACGGCGACATCGTGGGCGCCCGTCAGCTCAAGGAGCGTCTGTTCAACGAGGCCGAGAACAACGTGACCATGAAGATCGAGGAGCTCGAGGACAAGAGCGGCGTCGAGGTCTCGGGCCGCGGTATTCTGCACCTGTCCGTCCTGATGGAGTCCATGCGCCGCGAGGGCTTTGAGTTCCAGGTCGGCCGTCCCCGCGTTCTGTTTAAGAAGGACGAGAACGGTAACAAGATGGAGCCCGTCGAGCAGGCCGTCGTCGAGTGCCCGGACGAGTACTCGGGCAAGGTCGTCGAGGTCTTCGGTACCTCCGGTGGCATCATGACGAGCATGGATACCTCGGGCATCGTGACGCACCTCGAGTTTAAGATCCCGACCCGCGGCATCATGGGTCTTAAGAACCGCATCATGAACGTCACTCACGGCGAGGGCGTGTTCTACCACACCTTCCTGGAGTACGGTCCCTACGCCGGCGAGATCGGCAACCGTCAGAACGGCGCCATGATCTCCATGACCACCGAGAAGGCCGTTGCCTATGCTCTGGGTACGCTGCAGGAGCGCGGCCAGCTGTTTGTTGAGCCGGGCACCGAGTGCTACGAGGGCATGATCGTGGGCGAGCGCAGCAAGGCTGGCGACATGGTCGTCAATATCGCCCGTACCAAGAACCTGGGCAACCAGCGTTCTTCGACTTCCGATATCTCCGTCCAGCTGGTGCCGCCCCGCACCTTCTCGCTGGAGGAGGCGTTGGAGTACATCGCTGATGACGAGCTGGTTGAGATTACGCCCAAGAACATTCGCCTGCGCAAGCGTCTGCTCAACGCAACCGACCGCAAGAAGGCTGCCGTCCGCGCCGGTCAGGTCAACAAATAAGCGCTGGACTTTATAGCTTTAACGAGAAAGGGCGTCGACCGCAATGGTCGGCGCCCTTTTTTGGTGCACGGGGGTTGAGACGGCCTGCACCACCACAAAGGTGCCTGTCCCCTTTGTGGTGGTTGGTGGTTAGGCGGTGGGGAGTCCCGGCGTGTTAGCCGGCTGCTGCGGCTTGAGGTGGGCGTTGCGCCAGATGATCTGGATGACGTAGCCGAGCGTGAAGACGAAGGCTACACCGCTGACAAAGTTGCCCATAAGAGGAAGTGCCGTGAGTGCGCCCGCGACGATACCGCCCACGGCGGCCATGGCGTAGCGGTTCTGGTTGTGTCCGACCATGCGTGCGATCGCGGTGCCCGTAAATGCCGCCGAGACCAGAGCGATGCCGATGATACCGCACATGAGGGCGCCGGCGAGCGACAGGCCTGCAATCGAGATGATGAGCAACAGGACGGCGGGAACGACGGCGACCGTGCCCAGAAGACCGCTTACCCACAGCGGCGTGGGACGCTGATGCAGCATGCCGGCGGCGCTGGCGGTTGCGCGCGGAAAGACAAGCTCAAGCAGGATGGCGACAAAGCAGGTAGAAAGCGCCGCGGCAACGATGCCGCCGATAATGTCGTTGGCCGTAGAGGTGCCCTCGTTTTCGGTTCGGTCGATCTTGAGAGCCCCGACCTGAGCGCCCTCTGCCCGCTCGGGATCCTGTGAGACGTGGGCGTTCACCGTGCCGGTGATGCGGGCGTTTTTGCCCAGGATGAGCTTGTCGGCCCAGACCTCAACATCGCCATCGACGGTGCCGTCAATGGTAACGGTGTCGCCGGCGAGCGCCGCCGATTTGGCAGAGCCACGCAGGGCGACCGTCTCGCCCGCCGCGTAAAAACAGTTGGCAGTACTGCCGGTGTTGAGGACGACGTGCTGGCCGGCCACCGTGACGCTGCCATCGATTGCTGTTTTGGCGATATCGATGGTACGCGCCGCCAGGCGAACGGCGCCGCCTACGGTGCAGTCGCGAATCGACAGGCTCTCGCCCGCCGCGATAATATCGCGGCCGATGGAGGCATCGTCTAGGTTGAAGCTTTGGCCGGCCCAGTACAGATCGCCCTCGATACCCGACGGAGTTGAGTCAACCTCGGTTGCGAGCACGTTTCCCGCGGTGTCGGTGCTGGCGAACGATGCCGCGGGGAGTGCGGTGAGCGCGAGCGCAATCAGCGCGAATAGAATAGCGATGTGACTCCGCGCTTTGCGGCGCCGGGTTGACGGTACTTGGTTGTAAGGCATAGTGAATCCTTCGTTAGATACTCGACAGGTATCTAACAGGGTACCCAATGCGCAAGCGCTCTAAAAGAACCTGCCGGTTGCATTTCGAAGGGCTGGGCCGTGCTACCTACTTTTTACGGTGCAAAAAGCGTGCGATGTCGTCTTCGGTGGGGCTTTTGATGTCAAAGCGCAGCGATAGCCAACGCAGCCCCATGGTCACGATGACGCATACGACCAGCGCCGCGACATTGCTCATGAGCCCGCTCATGACGAGGCCTACATAGCTTGTCGATCCGGCGATGGCCGCGATGGCGTAAAAGTTAGTGCGTTGGAAAATGCCCGGCACCACGCCCATAAAGCCGTCGCGCAGCATGCCGCCGCCCACTGCGGTGAAGAAGCCCATCATGATGCATACGGCGGGCGCAAAGCCGTAGACCAGCGCCTTGTCCGCGCCGGTGGCCGCATAAATGCCGACCGAGATGATGTCGAGCAGGGGAATGAGCTTGTCGGGCTTATCGACGATTGCCGGGAAGATATAGATGATGGCCGCCGTGGCGATGGAGAGCGGTAACGCCATTGGTTGGTTGAGGATATACACGTTGCCGACCTGGAGCGTCATATCGCGCAAGAGACCGCCGCCCAGACCGCAGACCACTGCGAGCGCGACCGCGCCCACCAGATCGAGCTTGTGCTCGCGCGCGACCAGCACGCCCGAGATCGATGCCGCGACAACGGCGAACATCTCGAGCCAAAATGGGATAGCGACCATGGCATCCGAAGCATGTGAAGTAACGGTCATAGCGGCGGCGACGGGCAAGATGGGTCCTTTGAGTTGTAGGTTTGAACAATGCCCGTACATAGTACATGGTTGACGGGTCTGGCGACCCTATTGCTCGGCAAACGGTAGGGACTGGGCGCGGGCGTGGCATTGCTGGAATGCCAGGGGTCCAAAACATGTACGTCAGCCTCCAAAAACGACATTTTTCGGCATCTTTGGAGGCTGACGTACATGTTTGGATTGAGCCCACAGCATGAATGAGTTGATTTACTCACATCCGGTATATTTCCCCACTTCAACGGACATAAGAGTTGGATACCGGCTCAGAGCGAGAGGCCCCCAATGGATACCCTGTTCTCATTTCGCATAAAACCGCATGGCTTGTCCATCATGCACCCCAGAATTTGGTTCAGTCTCTTGCGCGGCACGACTACCAGATAGGCGCACAAGGCATTTCCACCCAGCAACGTGTTGCGCGCATACGACAGGCCCTTACCGACTGCGGCATTCCGTCCGATATGCTCAAGACTATCGATATCTCGGTTGTATTCGAATTCGAGCGAATTCGTACCAAAGGCGTCGTTTGCCACATTCTTGGACAAAATCTTCCCTACGAGCATATTAACGAGTTGACGCCCGGAATCTTCATCACCGACGAAGCCTTCACCTTCGTGCTCGCTGCCGAGTGGATGGATAGGATCGAATATCTCGAATATGGCTATGAAGTTTGCGGCGATTATCGCATGAGGCTCAATCCCGCCGACCCTTATACCGAGCAACCAGCCACCACCTCCAAGGATGAAATAATCGAACTGCTCGATCGGCATCCCGGCAAACCCGGTGCCACGCGTGCACGGCTCGCGCTCAGGCACATCTACGATCGCTCGGCCTCGCCTATGGAGACCGCTTCGGCAATCGCCCTCTCACTCCCAACAAGCGAAGGCGGCGTTGGCATCCGAGGTATCGAACTCAACAAACCGCTCGAGATCCCTCAACGTCTCTGGCATTGCGCCAAAGCTCGAACACTCAAAATCGATGCGCTCGTTACCTACAAGCGCAGGGAGCTCGGTATCGAATATAAGGGCGGCTTTCACGATGAGTTCGAACGCAAAGGAGCAGATGCGGAGCGAGAGGCCGTTCTCTCCCAAATGGGATATCGAATCGTTACACTCACTTCGGCTCAGTTCGACAGCCAGCTCGCCTTTCACCGCGCCATGAACAACGTTCGCGAAGCACTCGGCATGCCTCGCTGTACCGACACCGGGCACCAGCGAGAGCAAAACGAACTACGCAAGGCGCTTATCCGCAACTGGAAAGGCATGCGAGACGAAGGGGCACCTTCCGAATAGTGCCACTCCCGTGAGCTCAATCCAAACGTGTACGTCAGCCTTCAAAGATGTCGAAAAATGTCGGTTTTGGAGGGTGACGTACATGTTTGGGGAAGCGTGGGATCGAGACGTATTTCGATAACAAAAAAGCTCCCATTGTTGGGAGCTTTCTCAACCAAAATGGCGGAGGAGGAGGGATTCGAACCCTCGTGACCTTATACAGGCCAAACGGTTTTCGAGACCGCCGCATTCAACCACTCTGCCACCCCTCCGCGTGGGGTAAAAACAAAGCAGGCTCGAAGGCCTGCTTTGGAATTAACTGGCGGAGAGTCAGGGATTTGAACCCTGGAGACGCTTTTGACGCCTACACGATTTCCAATCGTGCTCCTTCGGCCACTCGGACAACTCTCCGTTAAATGCGAAAGTTAGTATACACGAGGAATCGTAAGGTGCAAGCCGAAAACTTAGCATTTTTTGATCCACAGTGTCTTGCGCTATGCCTAAAACGTGCGGCACATGCAGCCTGACCAGCTAAATCATGCTAGGCGAATTGTTCAAAAAAGGACTTTATAGACCACGAGCAAACGAATTTAAAATCTTTTTGGCGATCAATTGGACCACTGGTATGCATTTCGCGACCACAGCGTTGTGCCCGTTGACCTGCGGCTTGGTGCGACTTGTCCCCACGGCGCCGTATCTTGTCCACAGATCCGTCAAGCTTTTGGTCAGCATTTGGTTGGAATGTGCATGAAGCGTCGTGCGAGTATGGGCATATGTGGAGGTCATGAGGTTGTAGCTGCATATTCTTGCAGCCTAGGAGGTTGAAAGATATTATTACCAAGTCTTTTCCTGCTTCAGGCGCACCTTCACGACCTGAAGCCACATTTGCCCAGAGGAGGTGACAATATGAAGGCTTATGAACTGCTGTTCTTTGTTGACCCGTCGCTCGACCCCGAGACTCGTCTCGCTGTTATGAAGCGTATCGATACCACGATCGCTGAGGGCGCTGGCAAGGTCGACTCCGTTGACGAGTGGGGCAAGCGCAAGCTCGCCTACGAGATCAACGACCTCACCGATGGTGACTACACCCTCATCAACTTCCACGCAGATCCTACCCAGATCGCCGAGCTTGATCGCGTCCTGCGCATCACCGACGCTGTGGTCCGCCACATGATCGTCCATCGCGACGACCAGGAGTAAGACTGTCGTTTTGGACTGGGCTTGTGCCCCAAGAGGAAGTAGTGAGTTATGAGCATCAATCGAGTGAACATCACCGGTAACCTCACCCGCGATCCCGAGCTGCGCGCCACCGCCGGCGGAACCCAGGTTCTGTCCTTTGGCGTCGCTGTGAACGATCGTCGCCGCAACGCGCAGACTGGCGAGTGGGAGGACTATCCCAACTTTGTCGACTGCACTATGTTCGGCACCCGCGCCGAGGCCGTGAGCCGTTTCCTGGCAAAGGGAAACAAGGTCGCGATCGAGGGCAAGCTGCGCTACAGCTCTTGGGAGCGCGACGGTCAGCGCAGGAGCAAGCTTGAGGTCATCGTCGATGAGATTGAGTTTATGAGCTCCCGTGGTGGCCAGGGTGGCTACGATCAGGGCGGTTACGCCCCCGCAGCTCCCGCGCCCGCAGCACGTCCTGCCGCACCGGTGGCTACGCCGCCCGCGGTCGACGTCTACGATGAGGACATCCCGTTTTAAGGGTTGTTCACCTATTTTTGAGTGAGAGGCGGCTTCGGTTCGCCGAAGTTGCCAAACGAAAGGTATTTTGACATGGCTAATGATTTTTCTGCACGTCAGCCGCGTCGTAAGTACTGCCAGTTCTGCAAGGAGAACACTGAGTTCATCGACTATAAGGACACTCAGCTTCTCCGTAAGTACATGACCGACCGTGGCAAGATCAAGCCCCGTCGCGTCACTGGCGCTTGCACGCAGCATCAGCATGACATCGCCAACGCCATCAAGCGTGCCCGCGAGATGGCTCTCCTGCCGTACACCGTCCCCGTGGTTTCCTCTCGTGGCAACCGCGACCGCGGCTAAGAAGGGAGACGCATCATGAAGGTTATTCTTCTCGATGAGATCAAGGGCAAGGGCGGCGAGGGTGACGTCGTAGAGGTCGCTCAGGGTTACGCTGAGAACTTCCTGTTCCCCAAGAAGCTCGCTGTTGCCGCCACCAAGGGCAACCTCAAGCAGCTTGACGAGCGTCGCAACAACATAGCCAAGCGCGAGGCCGTCCGTCTGGCTACCGCCAACGAGACCAAGGCTGCCCTCGAGGGCAAGCAGGTCACCGTCGACGTCAAGGTCGGCGACGAGGGCATCCTCTTTGGCTCCGTCACCGCCGCTATGATCGCTGACGCCATCAAGGCTCAGCTCGGTATGGACATCGACCGCAAGCGCGTCGAGCTCGGCAAGCCCATCAAGGTTGCCGGTGCCCACACCGTTGCCATCTCGCTGTACCGCGAGATCAAGGCCGAGGTTGTCGTTCTCGTCGGCGTTACCGCCGAGGAGCTCGCTGCCGATGCTGAGGTCGAGGAGGCCGCTGAGGTCGCCGAGGCCGAGACCGCCGAGGTCGAGACCGAGGCTGCTGCCGAGTAGCATTTGCTGCAACGCAACAATCTTGTTCTAAGAAGGGCGCTCTGAGAGACCGGGGCGCCCTTTTATTTTTTGCGCTGAGTGGGTGTCACGTCATACATTGAGATGCAGTCCCACATAAGCGTTGTGTTAGACCACTTTGGATAAGTGTCCTGCACGCAGTACACGCGACGGGGCCCCGGTTGCGACAATTCCATCATCAGGAGAGATGGAGGTTGCAATGGAAGACGTGCTCACCCAGCTGACGAGGCAGTTCCTCCCGCAGATGACGGCTGCCGAGAAGAGCAGGGCCCTGAGATCGCTCAAGGCGCTGATAGACGCGGAGCTTTTCGAACTCGCGGCAAGCGAGGGGGCGGAAGACGATCCCGACAGAGCCTGCCCCTGGTGCGGCTCCCCGCATTACGTGAAGAGGGGGCGAGACGGGAGCGGCCGTCAGCGGTTCCTCTGCCGAGGGTGCGCCAGGACCTTCACCGACGCCACCATGCGCATCTTCTCCACCACCAAGCTCGACAGGTCGGCCTGGATGAGGTTCGCGGAGTGCCACGTGGACATGCTCCCGCTGCGCGAGTCGGCGGAAAAGTGCGGCGTGTGCCTCAAGACGGCGTTCTTCATGCGCCACAGGCTGCTCGAGGCCATGGCCAAGCGCATGCCCGCCTTCCGCGTGGAGGCCGGCGGCGGGGCCGAGCTCGACGAGTGCTTCTTCAGGGAGAGCTTCAAGGGAAACCGCTCCAGGTCGGAGTCCGGCATGCCCAGGAAGCCCCGCACAAGGTCGCAGGGAACCGACGGGCACGAGAAGATATGCGTGCTCACCGGCATCAACGACGCCGGCGACATCTTCTACGAGATCGCGGGGAGGGGCGGCCTCGACGAGGCGGCAGCCAGGGAGCTGCTCGCCGACAAGCTCGCGGTCGGCGCGATAATCTCGACGGACCGTGCGCACGTGTACCGCCGCGTCCTGCCCGCCCTCGGCGTCGGCGCGCACATCGCCAGCAAGAGGGAGGAGCACGCCATCAACAGGGTGAACAGCCTCCACTCCCAGATGAGGCACTTCATCGGCAGGTTCCGGGGTGTCTCCACGAGACGCCTCGAGAACTACCTCGCCTGGTTCAAGTGGACATGGTGCTTCAAGGTCCGCAGGAGCGCGGACGAGCTCGCCGAGCTCATAGTGAGGCAGGCAGCCCGCGGCACGTACGAGAAGACCTGGCGCCAGTACAAGGTGACCCCCTATCCGTTCTACGAGTACTGGATCAAGCAGGCGAAATGGGACTCGCGTGCGCGGAGGGCCATATACGGCGTGGCGTGATGTCCAGGGCGGTCTGGCGCAGCGCATCTGCGGCAAGCGCTGAAGTCGTGCCCCGATGCAAATAGCAACAGCTAGCGATATTCTTCGGGAACGTCGAAACCGTACTCACGGCATAGGAGCATGACATCGTGGGCGTCGTGCTCGTCATGCTGATAGCCCAAGTGAAACAACAGCTGGCTTTCGGGGTCGATGCACGACACCTCCACCTCGCCGATGCGCCCCCTCCCCGAAAAGACCTCCCCGGGAAAACGATCTCCCTGATACAGAATATCGCCATTCTCGGCGAAATCGAAGCAATGCAGGTCGACGATGCGCCCCGCCTCGTCTTGCCACACCGTGTGATCTTCGGTGGTGAAAGATGCAGCCACCTCGGAAAACCCCTCATCAGCAATTAGATCCACGAACCTTTGGTAATCCCCGCGCTGAACGAACAGGTCGATGTCGTTATGAGCCCTGGTCTCACGCCCGACAAGCGCATCGATGCCCCAGCCGCCATCAAGGTATACGCCAATGCCCGCACCTGCGGAAAGGCCGATTATCCAACACGCATCATCCTTGGTGACCATAGGAGCTCCTTCGCTTTCGCCTGCTATCTAAGCAAGAAAGATTATAGGAAAAGTCCCAGTATCCAAAGCGGTCTAACACAACGCACATAAGGGACCGTTCATCCGTTTGGTTCGGTGATGATTGTTAAGGCGCGCCTCGATTTAAAGCTGTGGCTGATACTATGGATGCTCGCAAGCGATATGAATGAGGATGCTCATGGCATATGACGATAGGGAGACATGGCTGACGGTCGAGGACCGCGGCTCCAAGTTGGGTCTCCCCCAAAACCAAGATGCAGAGGCCAACGTACTGGCCGCCATGCTGCTATCGCCCGAGGTGGTCGAAGAAGCCCAGGTCGAGCTGCAGCCCGATGATTTCTACCGGCCCATTCATAAGACCATCTATACCGCGATGGTCGATATGTACAACAGTCGCATTCCCATCGACTCCATCTCGCTGATCGATTACCTGCGAAGCATCAACAAGCTCGATGCCGTGGGCGGCGAGGCGTACATTTTGGAGCTGATGGGTCAGACCCTGTCGCTCGTCAACTGGCAGCACCATGCCGCCATCGTTCGTCGCGATTCGATGCTGCGTGAGCTGATTGGTGCCACCAACGAGATTAACGCGCTGGCCTACAACGCCCCCACCGATACCAAAGAGGTCGTGGAGCTGGCCGAGAGCAAGCTGCTCAAGGTTACGGCGCGCGAGGTTAAGTCGAGCTACAAGACACTGACCGAGTTTATGGTCGAGGCCTATAACGAGGCCGAGGAAGTGTGCCAGGCCGGTGGCCAGGCAGTGGGCGTTCCCACGGGCTTCCCGTCACTCGACCGCATGCTTATGGGCTTCCGTGAGGGCCAGCTCATCATTATCGGCGCCCGCCCCGCCGTGGGTAAGACCTCGTTCGCTCTAAACCTGGCGCTCAATGCCGCCGCTGCGGGCTACACCGTCGGCTTTTTCTCGCTGGAGATGTCGGGCAAGGAAATTGCCCAGCGCCTGATTTGCGCCTATGCCATGATTTCGATCAGTGATTTTCGCATGGGTCGCATTAGCCCCGAGCAGTGGGCCAATATCAACGAGGCCACGCAGACCTTGTCTAAGCTCGATATTCTGATTGACGATACGCCCGGCACCACGGTGACCGAGATTCGCGCCAAGAGCCGCCGCATGCTCCACAACAAGGAGAAGGCCATCATTATCTTGGACTACCTGCAGCTGGTGAGTCCTCCGCCGGGACGCCGTTCCGAGAGCCGCACCGTCGAGGTCTCCGAGATGTCTCGTGGCTTAAAGATTATGGCCAAGGAACTCAAGATCCCGCTGATCGCGCTGTCTCAGCTGTCGCGTCAGGTCGAATCCCGTACCGGCAAGCGCCCGCAGCTTTCCGACCTGCGCGAATCGGGCTCCATCGAGCAGGACGCCGATATCGTCATGTTCTTGGACCGTTCCGCCGACGAGGCTGAGGCCTCGCGCGACGACCGACCCGACGAGGGCGTCACGCGTATTGTCGTGGCCAAGAACCGTTCGGGCCCGATCGGCGACGTCGACCTGATGTTCCTGCCGGCATCTACCAAGTTCTATGAGCTTGATGGGGTGCATACCGAGGAGTAGGACAGGCGCCCGTTGCACGGGTATACTGGGAATGTTTTGTGCTTCTGCCTGCCGTGTGGCGCGCAGACAGTCCATGTATGTAAGGAGTAAACATGCCGTCAACCGTTTTGGTCGGTGCCCAGTGGGGCGATGAGGGCAAGGGTAAGATCTGCGACCTGATCGCTGGCGACTTCGATGCCGTCGTGCGCTATTCGGGCGGCAACAACGCCGGGCACACCATCGTCGTCAACGGCAAGAAGTACGGCCTGCACCAGGTGCCCTCCGGCATCATGTACGCCGACCACGCGTCGGTGATTGGCAACGGCTGCGTCGTCAACCCCAAGGTTGTCCTTGAGGAGATCGACATGTTCGAGGCCGATGGCATCACCACCAAGAACCTCAAGATCAGCGGCAACGCACACGTGATCATGCCGTATCACGTCGACCTGGACGGTGCCTTTGAGCAGAAGCTCGGCAAGAAGAGTATCGGTACCACCAAGCGCGGCATTGGCCCGTGCTATCAGGACAAGATGGCCCGTATTGGCCTTCGTATGCAGGACATGCTGGACGAGGAGCTCTTCCGCGACAAGCTGGAAACCGCTCTTGCCCGCGTGAATCCCGAGCTCGAGCTGCTTTACGGCCTGCCCACCTACACCGTGGACCAGATCTGTGAAGAGTACCTGCCCATGGCCGAGCGCCTGCGCCCGTACATCACCGAGACGAGCCTGCTGCTCAACAACATGATCGATGAGGGCAAGACCCTGCTCTTTGAGGGCGCCCAGGCAACATTGCTCGATATCGACCACGGCACCTATCCGTTTGTCACATCTTCTAACTGCACCGCCGGCGGCGCGATCACCGGTTCTGGTGTTGGCATGAAAAACGTCGACCGCGTGCTGGGCGTCATGAAGGCCTACATCACCCGCGTCGGTGCAGGTCCCATGCCCACTGAGCTTTCCTACGAGTCCGAGGCCGGCCATACGCTGACCGAGGAGGGCTATGAGTACGGCGTGACCACCGGTCGCCGTCGTCGCTGCGGCTGGTTTGACGGTCCCATCGCCAACTACGCCTCGCGCGTCAACGGTCTTACCGACATCGCCCTGACTAAGCTCGACGTGCTTTCGGTCTTCGACACCATTAAGGTGTGCGTGGCCTATGACGTCGACGGCGAGCGCTACACCAGCGTGCCCGAGCATCAGGTGCGCTTTGAGCATGCCAAGCCCATCTACGAGGAGCTTCCTGGCTGGAAGTGCGACATCACCGGCTGCCGCAGCTTTGAGGAGCTGCCGCAGGAGGCTCAGGACTACGTGGCATTTGTCGAGGATCTGGCGCACACGCGCGTGACGTTTGTCGGTGTTGGCGCCGGCCGCGAGCAGATCATCAACCGATTCTGGAAGTAATTGGCGTTATTTGGTTATTGCGATATACCCCTTCGCAGCCCGGACGGGCGGCCGAGGGGTATATTTGCTTGTAATGGGCCCGCATGGTTGACGGGCCGTTAATCCATAGAGGAGGCACCCTTGAAGGCGGACACTCAAACCATCGACATCCTGTTGTTGGGCAGCGGCGGCCGCGAGCATGCTTTGGCAGCCAAGCTCGCGGCATCACCGCGCGCCGGCAAGCTCTACATCGCCCCGGGCAACGGCGGCACCGCGAGCTGCGGCGAGAACGTGGTTCTCGACGATTGCGATCCTGCTGCCGTGGCGACGTTTGCACAGAGCCACGGATGCGAACTCGTGGTGATTGGCCCCGAGGCTCCGCTCGTGGCGGGCGTGGCCGACGCCGTGCGCGCGGCGGGTATTCCCTGCTTTGGCCCGGGTGCCGAGGGTGCTCAGATGGAGGGCTCTAAGCTGTTCTCCAAGCAGCTCATGGAGCGCGCGGGCATTCCGACGGCCGCCTACGGCTCGTTTACCGACGAGGCTTCGGCTCTCGCCTATGTGCGCGAGCAGGGCGCTCCGCTGGTCGTGAAGGCCGACGGTCTTGCCGCGGGCAAGGGCGTTATTGTGGCAACCGAGCTTTCGCAGGCCGAAGAGGCCGTGCGCGAGTGCTTTGGCGGCACCTTTGGCGACGCCGGCAACACCGTGGTTATCGAGGAGATGCTCGTTGGCCCCGAGTGCTCGCTGCTGGCCTTTACCGACGGCAAGACCGTGCGCCCCATGGCCACCTCGCAGGACCACAAGCGCGCGCTTGAGGGCGACCTTGGTCCCAACACGGGCGGCATGGGCGTCTACAGCCCGGTGCCCATCGTGACCGACGAGGAGCACGCCACCATGGTGAAGGTCATGGAGCAGACCGTGGCCGAGCTCGCCGCCGAGGGCATCGATTACCGTGGCTGCCTGTACGGCGGCTTTATGCTTACCCCCGCCGGCCCCAAGGTGCTGGAGTTTAACGCCCGCTTTGGCGACCCCGAGACGCAGGTCGTGCTGCCGCGCCTTAAGAACGACCTGGTCGAGGTCATGCTTGCCTGCGCTAACTGCGAGCTCGACCAGATTGAGCTCGATTGGCGTGACGAGTGGGCGGTGGCCGTTGTCCTGACGAGCGCGGGTTATCCCGGCAGCTACGAGAAGGGCAAGGTCATCACCGGCATCGAGGATGCCGAGGCCATGGAGAACGTGACGGTGTACCACGCCGGCACCGCCGTGGCGGACGGCAGACTCGTGACCAACGGCGGCCGCGTGCTCGCCGTGACCGCGCTGGGCGACACGTTTGAGAATGCCCGCAACCTTGCCTACGAGGCCTGCGAGAAGATCGATTTTGAGGGTAAGACCCTGCGTCATGACATTGGCCTGCGCGCGCTGCGCGGCCGCGACGCCTGGGATGCCTAAAGTCCGAGAGGAATGAGACGGATGGACGATAAGAACGAAGAGCTCGTGGACGCGCAGATCGTCGAGGAGGACAGCCGCGTGTATGGGCACGCCGAGGGCGAGCCTGGCGGCGAGGTTGCTGACGAGCCGGTGCTGGTGCTGGGCGATGACGACCCGCACGATGCCGAGCTACACGAGAAGATTCTTTCGGAGGAGTGCGCCTGGAAGGGCAAGATCCTCGACGTCCACCGTCTTGAGGTTGAGCTGCCCAACGGCCACCGCAGCGCCCGCGACATCATTCGCCATCCGGGTGCGGCGGCCGTTGTGGCGCTGACCGAGAGCGGCAAGATTGTGCTGGTGCGTCAGTACCGCACCGCCATCGACCGCGTGACGGTCGAGATTCCCGCCGGCAAGCTCGACCCGGGCGAGGATCCGCTCGATTGCGCCAAGCGCGAACTGCACGAGGAGACGGGCTTTAGGGCCGGTCGCATTCGCTTTTTGACGTCGATTGTCACGACCTGCGGCTTCTGCGACGAGATCATTCACATCTACCTGGCCACCAAGCTCGAGTTCGACGCGCCTAATCCCGACGATGACGAGTTTGTCAACGTGGACCTGGTGCCGCTGCACGAGCTGATCGACGCCGTACTCGACGGTAAGATCGAAGACGCCAAGACCGTCGTGGGCGCACTCGCCTGCGATAGCATCGCGCATCGCCTTGGTGGAGCCGAACTGTAGCGAGCGGTTACTTTGTTGAGGCGGGGTTATGACCTCGCTGGTTTGTGTAAGTCAGCGAAAGTGCTCCATTTGAGACGAGGTGGCCTAAAAGAGGAGGGAAGCGTATGGATATACGCGACCGACGATTGAAGGCCAGATTGTCCAAATGGGGCACTTGCAGCGTCGAGACGAAACGCGGTTTGGTAAAACCGCGTAAGGTGATTATGCTGAAGCGTTTTTTGTCGTATTACAGGCCCCAGATGGGGCTTCTTGTTGCCGATACGGTTTGCGCCCTGGTGCTTGCCGCCATTGACCTGGCGTTTCCTATTATTCTGCGCAATCTGACCGGTGGGCTGTTTACCCAGGGTCAGGCTGCCATTATGCAGGCGCTCGGTATGATCGCGGTGGGCTTGGTGCTGATGTATGCCGTCCGCTGTGCCTGCCGCTACTTTGTGAGCTATTGGGGTCACGTGATGGGCGCGCGCATGGAGTCCAAGATGCGCGAGGACCTGTTTGACCAGTATGAGCGCTTTAGCTTTGCGTACTTCGACCGCAACAGCTCGGGCGACATGATGAGCCGCGTGGTCAACGACCTGTTCGATATCTGCGAGGCGGCGCATCACGTGCCCGAGTGGATCATCATCTGCGGCATCGAGATCATTGGCTCGTTTGTGATCCTCTTTACCATCGCCCCGGTGTTGGCGCTTGCCATGGCCGTGGTGACGGCGGTGTTTGCGGTCATCATGTTTTGGCAGAACATGCGTATGCGCGAGGTCTTTAGCGACAACCGCAAAAAGATCAGCGGCATCAATGCACAACTGCAGGATTCGCTGGCGGGCATGCGCGTAGTCAAGAGCTTTGCCAACGAGGAGACCGAGCGCGCCAAGTTCCGTGCCTCTAACGATGGCTACCTTTCGTCCAAAGAGAACATGTACCACGCCATGGGCGTCTATACCGCGACGTATGGCCTGCTCTCGGGCGTGCTCTACGTGATCGTGGTGCTGCTCGGCGGTTGGCTGGTTGCTCAGGGCGAGCTGCAAGCAGTCGATATGGCGACGTTTGCGCTCTACATTTCGTTGTTCTGCACGCCGCTCGAGACGCTTGTCAATTCCGCCGAGATGTATCAGAAGGCTATCGCCGGCTTTAAGCGTATGGACGAGGTGCTCTCGACCGCGCCGGATATCCAGGACAAGCCGGGCGCTACGGATCTGCAGGTGACCGCCGGCGCCGTGGAGTATCACGACGTGAGCTTTAACTACGAGGACGCCGAGCTTGGCACGGATGTTGAGGCGCGTCCCGTTATCGACCATATGGACCTGTCCATCAGGCCTGGTCAGACCATCGCTTTGGTTGGCCCTTCGGGCGGTGGCAAGTCCACGACCTGTTCGTTGCTACCGCGCTTTTATGACGTGGCCGCCGGATCCATTAGCATCGACGGCCAGGACGTGCGCGATGTGACACAGCAGAGCCTGCGTCGTGCCATCGGCCTGGTGCAGCAAGACGTGTATCTGTTCGATGGAACGATTGGCGAGAATATCGCCTACGGCAAACCGGGCGCCACGGCAGAAGAGATCGCCGAAGCCGCCCGTCGCGCCAACATCGATGCCTTTATCGAGTCGCTGCCGCAGGGCTATGACACGGTCGTGGGCGAGCGCGGCAGCCGTCTTTCGGGCGGACAGAAACAGCGCGTCGCCATCGCGCGTGTGTTTCTCAAGAACCCCAAGATCCTGATCTTGGACGAGGCGACGAGTGCTTTGGATAACGAGAGCGAGGAGGCGGTGCAGGAGTCACTCGAAGAGCTGGCGCGCGGCCGCACCACGATTATCATCGCCCACCGCCTCTCGACCATTAAGCATGCTGACGAGATTGCGACCGTTGAGCATGGTCGCGTTGTGGAACGTGGCACGCACGAGGAGCTTCTCGCCCGTGGCGGCACCTATGCCCGTTACTATCGAATGCAGTTCGAAGGTGCGCGTGCGCACGAGCTCGACTGATTGATATGACAGGAAGTTTATGGCTGACAAGAACCCTTTGACTCCGGAAGAGGTGACGGAGTTATTCTCCGAAATCGATGCATCCGGCGTCTTGGATCCTACGCTTGCCAAAAAGCGTACCGAGCGCATGCGCGAGAAGGAGGCTGCGGCCAAGCGCGGTGACAAAGCGGCGCTAGCGCAGCTGCGCAGCGAGGACCGCGCGAGCCAGGCAAAACATATCGACCCGCTGTCCGAGGACGATCCTTCGGGCTCGCAGGTGAGCCATACCATTACGAAGACCGCGATGGCCGTGGTCATCGGTATTTTGGTGCTGATCGTGGGCATGCAGATCGGCTACGGCGTGATGCGCCGTCTGAATACCGCCAATCTGTCCGAGAGCGTTTCGGTCGATACCGTTTCGACGGCGCTGAAGGGCGGCCTTGAGTGGGGCAACGGCTTTACGCAGTTTCCGCTCGACTTTTCCGTCGACGAGGCCGATGAGCGTACGGGCACGGTCGAGGTAACGGTGTTGGACACATCGTCTGCCAACGAGCTCGAACTGCTGTCCAACGGGCAGATTCAGGCCGCGGCACTTGCGACCAACGCGCTGCTCAACGATAAGATTGACCGCGTGGTGTATAACGTGCACGCCTATATCGACGAAGATGGCAACATTCAGCACGATTCCTTCTTTGGTATGTTTCCCGCCCAGGGCCACCAAAGCGCCATTCTGACGTTCGTATGGACCAAGAGCTCATCCAACGCCACGAGTATCGACTGGAAGATGCGCATCGTGAGTATGGATGACACCATCGCCGAACGCATTCAGAAGCAGGTGAACTCGGTGTCGTCGTTGATTGAGGACCCGGTGGTGAGCCAGACCAAGATTGACGAGGAAAAGGCCGAACGTGACCTGGAACATCGTCTGCATGGTCGCGAGATTTTCCGCGGCGGCAAGCCCGATCGCTCACCGTCCGATCTGCTGGAACAGGACAAGAAAAAGTAGGAGGCCATCATCCCGCGTGAGCCACAAGCCCACGCGGGATGATTTTTCTGGGTAGTCTTTTTGGGACGGGGCTATTTTAGCTACCTCGGCTGTCAATCAGACAAAACGCTAGCGCTAGCAGCCGAGGCAGCTAAAATAGCCCCGTCCCAAAAAGACTACCCGATGGCGGTTGTGAATCATTATGCATGGGGAGTCATAATTATCATTTTGTAAACAATTCTATGAAATTAACGCCATAAGTGATGCTTGCGGTTAGAATACCTCGAGGCCTAACTACACACCTTTAAGCCGGTCCTGTGAGACCGGGAAGGAGAACTATGGCGAACAACCATACCGCGGGCGCTGCCGCCCGCACCTTCGCGCCCAGCGAGCTTTGCCAGCGTATGCTGGACAAAACCAGCAAGGGCACCTGCGGTCCCTGCATCCTGTATCTTGAGGATGGGACCATTTTTTATGGACGTGCATGCGGCGCCGAGGGCACCGCGACCGGCGAAGTCTGCTTCAATACCTCGCTCGAGGGCTACTTTGAGGTTATGACCGACCCGAGTTATGCCGGCCAAATCGTAACCATGACCTATCCGCAGATCGGTAACTACGGTATCGACGAGACCGACGTCCAGTCGGCCTTCCCCGGCGACGCCGTGCGCCCTGCGGGCGCTCCGGCTATGCGTGGCATGATCGTTCGCGACATGTGTGCCACGCCTTCTAACTGGCGCTCGGCCGTCAGCGTGCCGGAGTACCTGCGCGCTCACGGCATCGTCGCTATCGAGGGTGTCGACACCCGCGCTCTGGCGCGCCATCTGCGCGACAATGGTTCCAAGATGGGCATTATCTCGACCGAGATCTTCGACGCCGACGAGCTTGCCGAGCGTCTGGCCGCAGCGCCCACGCTGGTGGGCGAGAATTTGGTCAAGACCGTGAGCTGCCCCGCGCCTCACGAGTTTGTGGCCGCCGACCTGCCTGCCACGCATGACTTTGCGCTTGCGGCTGCCGCTCCTGCCCGTCACAAAGTGGTCGCGTATGACTGCGGTGTCAAGCGCGGCATCCTGGAGGGCCTGGTCCGTGCCGGCTGCGACCTTACCGTCGTGCCGTGGGATACGCCCGCGAGTGAGGTGCTCGACATGAATCCCGACGGTGTCTTTTTGTCCAATGGTCCCGGCGACCCCGACGCCGTGGTGGAGACCTATGAGCAGGTACAGCAGCTGATCGGCAAGGTGCCGGTCTTTGGCATTTGCCTGGGTCATCAGATGATCAGCCTGGCCTGCGGCGCCCAGATGGAAAAGCTTAAGTTTGGTCACCGCGGTGGCAACCAGCCGGTCATGAACCTGGTAAGCCGTCGTGTGGAGATCACCGCGCAAAATCATGGCTTTGGCCTGCTGTTCCCCAGCTTGGGCAAGCTTGTCCCCGAGCTTTCCGGCGGCGAGACCGAGCATGCGGCCGATGGAGATCTGCGCGCCTGGGTGCGTCGCGGCATCGCGCCGGTCGTGATGAACGAGCGCTTTGGCCGCATTCGCCTGACGCATGTGAACCTTAACGACGGCACCGCCGAGGGCATCCAGCTGCTCGACGCCCCGTGCTTCTCGGTCCAGTACCACCCCGAGGCCTCGCCTGGCCCCACCGATGCCCACTATCTCTTTACCGCCTTTACGCGACTCATGGACGGCGAGGAGAACTACCTGGACATCGACACCGCGAAGGACCGCCTTGCCGGCTGGAATTTCGCCGAGTCCGAGAACGCTGCGACCGAGGAGAACTAACAATGCCGAAACGTACTGACATCAAGCGTATCCTCGTTATTGGTTCGGGTCCCATCGTCATTGGCCAGGCCTGCGAGTTCGACTACTCCGGCGCCCAAGCCTGCAAGGTGCTCAAGGAGGATGGCTTTGAGGTCATCCTGGTCAACTCCAACCCGGCGACTATCATGACCGACCCGGGTCTTGCCGACCGCACCTATGTCGAGCCCATCACCGCCGAGTTTATCGAGCGCGTGATCAAGAAAGAGCGCCCGGACGCGCTGCTGCCCACGTTGGGCGGCCAGACCGGTCTGAACGCCGCCGTCGAGCTGGCGAAAGACGGCACGCTGGACAAGTACGGCGTCGAGATGATCGGTTGCGACCTTGCCGCCATCGAGCGCGGCGAGGACCGCAAACTCTTTAACGAGGCAATGGCCGAGATTGGCCTGGAGGTCGCGCGCTCGGGCTATGCCTACAGCGTGGCTGACGCCGAGGCTATCGCCGAGCGCGTGGGATATCCTTGCGTGCTGCGTCCGAGCTTTACCCTCGGTGGCGCCGGCGGCGGCATCGCGCATACCCACGAGGAGCTCGTCTCCATCGTGAGCCAGGGCCTTGAGCTCTCGCCTGCCCACGAGGTGCTGGTCGAGGAGTCCATCGAGGGTTGGAAAGAGTATGAGATGGAGGTCATGCGTGACCACGCCGGCAACGGCATCATCGTGTGCTCTATCGAGAACCTCGACCCCATGGGTGTGCACACCGGCGACTCCATTACCGTGGCGCCGGCGCAGACGCTCTCCGACCTTGAGTATCAGCGCATGCGTGTCGCCTCGCTCGCCATCTTGGAGAAGATCGGCGTCGAGACCGGCGGCTCCAACGTGCAGTTTGCCGTGAACCCCCAGACCGGCCGCCTGATCGTCATCGAGATGAACCCGCGCGTGAGCCGCTCGTCCGCACTGGCCTCCAAGGCCACGGGCTTTCCCATCGCCAAGGCCGCCGCGCGCCTGGCCGTTGGCTATACGCTCGACGAGATCGTCAACGACATTACCAAGGCAACGCCTGCCTGCTTTGAGCCCACGATTGACTACTGCGTGGTCAAGGTGCCGCGCTTTGCCTTCGAGAAGTTCAAGGGTACCGACCCCACGCTCACCACGCGCATGAAGGCCGTGGGCGAGATTATGGCGATCGGCCGCACCTTCGAGGAAGCCTTTGGCAAGGCCATGCGCTCGCTGGAGGATGGACACCAGGGTATTTGCGCCGGTGGCAAGGAGGGTGCCGATAAGCTGAGCGACAATGAGCTCGCCCAAGCCGTGGCAACCCCGACCGAGCACCGCATCTTCTTTGTGGTCGAGGCCCTGCGCCGCGGCTGGGACATCGCCCAGATCCATGCCATTTGCGGCATCGATCCGTGGTACCTCAACCGCATCAACGACATGGTGCAGGTCCAGGAGAGCATCCGCGGCCTGCGTGTGGAGGACATTGACGCCGACGCGATGCGCCTGCTCAAGCAGTATGGCACGAGTGATGCCGAGATTGCCGCGCTGACCGGCTCCGATGAGCGCTTTGTGCGCGCCTACCGCAAGGGTCTGGGCGTGGTTCCCAGCATGAAGACGGTCGATACCTGCGCTGCGGAGTTCTCGAGCGCCACGGAGTACCACTACAAGACGTACGAGAACATCTACCGCACGAGCCCGGATGCCAAGAAGTGCGTTGCCCCCGACGAGACCACGCCGACGGACAAGCCCAAGGCAATGATCCTGGGCGCCGGCCCCAACCGTATTGGCCAGGGTATTGAGTTCGACTACTGCTGCGTGCACGCGAGCTACTCGCTGGCTGTCCGCGGCTTTGAGACCATCATGGTCAACTGCAATCCCGAGACTGTCTCGACCGACTACGACACGTCCGACCGCCTGTACTTTGAGCCGCTCACCTACGAGGACGTCATGGACGTTATCGATGTTGAGCGCCCCGACGGCGTCGTGGTGACGCTCGGCGGTCAGACTCCGCTTAAGCTGGCGCGCATGCTCGAGGAGAGCGGCGTGAACATCATGGGCACCAAGCCCGATGCTATCGACTTTGCCGAGGACCGCGAGCGTTTTGCCGCCCTGCTCGACAAGCTGGGCATTATGTATCCGCCGGCGGGTCAGGCCACCTCGTTTGAGGAGGCCGAGGCCGTGGCCGCGCACATCGGCTACCCGCTGCTGGTGCGTCCGAGCTACGTGCTGGGCGGCCGCGGCATGATGATCGCCTACGATGCCGAGCATCTGCGCGATTACATGGCCGAGGCCGCGCGCATTAGCCCCGACTACCCGGTGTATCTGGATCGCTTCCTGGAGGGTGCGATCGAGTCCGATGTCGACGCCCTGTGCGACGGCGAGGAGGTCTACATCGGCGGTATCCTGGAGCATATCGAGGAGGCCGGTATCCACTCCGGCGACTCCGCGACGTGCATTCCGCCGTTCAGCTTTAGCGAGAGCCTGCAGGCGAAGCTCCGTGAGACCACGCGCCGCATTGCGACGGCGCTGGGAGTCCGCGGCCTGGTCAACGTGCAATATGCCATCAAGGGCGAGACCGTCTACGTGATCGAGGCTAACCCGCGTGCCAGCCGTACCGTACCGTTCATTTCCAAGGCCACCGGCGTGCCGCTGGCCAAGTGCGCGGCGCGTATCATGGCGGGCGATTCCATCGCGAGCCTGGGCCTGCCGAGCGACGAGCGTCAGCTGGACTGGTTCTGCATGAAGGAAGCCGTTATGCCCTGGGGTCGTTTCCCGGGAGCCGACGTTATCCTGGGGCCCGAGATGAAGTCGACGGGCGAGGTCATGGGTATCGCCAAGAGCTATCCCGAGGCATATGCCAAGACGCAGCTGGCGATTGACTACAAGCTGCCCGACCCGAGCTGCGGCAAGGTGTTCATTAGCGTGTGCGACCGCGACAAGCGCCACATCCTTTCGGTCGCCCGTATCCTGCGCTACCTTGGCTTTGATATCTGCTCTACCGAGGGTACGGCGCGCGTGCTGCGCGGCGGCAACGTGACGTGCGAAATCGTGGAAAAGATCAGCGGCCCGCACGACGGCGAGCGTCCCAACATTGGTGACCTCATCGCCGATGGCAAGATCGCGGTAATCATCAACACGCCGTATGGTCCGGGTTCGCGCGGCGACGGCTATCTGTTGCGTACCGAGGCGGTGCGCCGCGGCGTGACCTGCGTGACCGCGATGTCCGCTGCCAACACATACGTGAGTGCCATCGAGGCGGTGCGCGAGGACCAGCAGGGTCACGGTAGCGCCAACGACATGGGTATGGACGTCATCGCCTTGCAGGACCTGCCGCAGTACATGGTGTAGTGTGACCTGGTCGGCCGGGGCGGCAGCCGGATACTTTCTCTCGGAAACTGGGCTTCGCGAAGTTTTCCGAGAGAAAGGTCCGCCTCCCGCCCCGGCCTACGGTGACTCGGCTGCACCGTGTGCTGCCGAAGGGGCTTTGCGCGATGACTAGGGCTGAAAAATAAAGTGAGTGTGGGCGCCGTCGTTCGTTTGAACGACGGCGCCCACGTTTTGTATGGGGCCTCCCGGCGAATTTTGATTCGCCAGGAGGCCTTTTGCCGGGGGGTGAAACATACCCTTGGACAGTTGGTTCAGATACGTATTTTTCAGAGGGTGTGTAAAGGCCGACCTGAGTTCGATTGGGCTGAATTTGACTTTCTGAACCGGTGGAGACGCTCATATAAGGGCGATAGAGGTCATTATGGGGCTCAAAGTGACTTCAAATCACCCTAGTAGCGCCAAGAGGCACGGCCAAAAAATACGTATCTGAACTAACTGTCCACTACCCTCCGCAAACCTTTCATTCCAACCCAAATTAGCCAACGCACGTCATAGCAATTCCCGGTAGGTCCCCGGGTGCCCCGCGGCGGGCCGGGTTTATTATCGGAGCGATTTTGCGAAGCAAGGGGAGCGAAGATAAAAACCCGG
>ERZ772816.640-NODE-640-length-37679-cov-56.096162_pt1 | contig 37679 bp, 20 predicted proteins | sample MGYA00511359_ERZ772816 | MGnify/ENA primary metagenome ERZ772816 (study PRJEB29015, sample SAMEA2737710) | human gut metagenome | biome: human gut; feature: human-associated habitat; material: faeces | place: China | collected 2012 ...
CCACACCCGATACATGAGGGCATGCCATTGAAGTGCCGTCCATATAACCATAGGCAGGGCTTCCGTTCCGAATCATGGTAGAAAGGATGGAGCCGGAAACCTCATTGTTTTCCCAAAACTCATTGTCCTCTTCCCCTATGGCGTTATAATATTCAGTGTCACCGCCCGGTGCAGATATATCCACTTCCGGACCGAAGTTGGTGTAGGATGCCGGGGTGAAGTCGGCGGCAACCGCGCTTACAGTTACGCATTTGGAGTAAGCTCCCGGATAGGAGGCGCTTCCCGCATATTCATTGCCCGATGCAAAGATGGCGATACCGCCGTCGATGACTCCGTTCGGAGAACCGGCGTTGTTGATGAAATAGTCCAGGATTTCCTTTTCCAGCGGATAAGTATCCGCCCATTCCTTTTCGGTAGCCGGTCCGGGAGAGTATCCTTCCACTTCGTTCGCTTCCGAGGAGTTGTATCCCCAACTGCATTGCAGGATGACGGCGCCGTTGTCGGCGGCATACTTGATGGCTTGGGCTTCTCCGTTCAGGCTCACGCTGTTTTCTCCGGCGAATACCTGGCAAATCATAATCTTCACGCCCGAATCCTTCGTGCCGTCTCCTCCGGCAATGCCGCAGACTCCGTATCCGTTGTTCATGGCGGCAATCGTACCGGATACGTGCGTGCCGTGACCGATGTCGCTTACATCCGTCCACGAAATGGCCGCGGTATTGTGTACGAAGTTATATCCGTATCTGTCGTCCTTGTATCCGTTGCCGTCGGCATCCGTGCCGGCATAGAGTTCCTCTTTGTCGTTTACCCATATATTGCCTGCCAGGTCGGGATGTGTATACATCACTCCGTCGTCCAATACGGCAACGATAACGGACGGGTCGCCCGTGCATTTCTGCCATGCTTCGTAGCAGCCGACATCGCATCCGGCTATTGAGCCGGCAAGGGTTTCTCCCGTACTGTTTGTCTTGTCGAAAGCATTGTTGCCGGAGTTGGTGTAGTGCCACTGGTAGGCAAGTCCGGGGTCAGAGAATCTTCCGGCCGCTACTCCGCTTCGGGTGGCTGCCCGCTGTTGCAGGGCTGCCTGGCTCACATAGCTCCGACGGCTTTTGGGGTTGTAGGCGCGCTTGATGCGGCTGTTGCCCTGTACCTTTGAGATTTCTCCTAATTGGGAAAGCCGTCTGGCAGCTTCCTGCAAGTCTGTACCTTCGTCGAACTTCACCTGATACCACAGGTGAAGGCCGGCTATGCGGGTGCGTTCTTCGTTTTTGCTGTCTACCGGGAAGATACGTTCAAAATGGTATCCGCCCAGAATTTCGAGTACCTCATCGGTAGAGGGGATGCCCGAACGGGTCATCACTCCGCCGTTTCCCGCTGCGCGGGTCATTGTACGGTCGAGGATGTCGGTCATTTCGGGTTTGAACTTAATCAGCAGTTCACCCGAGTTGACATCGGCGGGAAGCCGGACTTCCGTCCCCCCGTCGGTGGGGATGGACGGCTGTTCGACGATATCCTGTTCCGTACAGGCACCCAGCGTCAGGGCGATAAGTGCGATGTATAAGAATCTTTTCTTCATTGTTTCTGTTTAATATTATCTTGTTAATAAGTACCTGTTTGGGGGTTAGTTGACTCCCGCCACATACCTGTAATAGTATAGCGGATAAGCTACTCCGTTTACTTTGGCATCTTCCGGCTTCTCTTTGCCGTAGTAATACTCAAAGTCGAACTTCACCGCATCGACGTTATTGAATCCCACTTTGAATCCTGCGGAGTTCTTGCCGTTTTCCTGCTGGTTGAAGAGCAGTGTCATGGGGTCCCATTCTACAAAATACGGGTGGAATAGAATCCATTTGGGCACCGGCCCGGTCAGGAAGTTCAGGTTGATGGAGAAGGAGCGTGCCTTCGGCAGTACGCGCGGCACATCCTGTCCTTTCACTTGCAGGGTGGTTCCACCGGTTTCGGTGAATGTGACTTCGTTGTCATTCGTTTTCAGCCAGATGCAGGTGTCGCCTACCAGTTTGTCTTTGTACTCTTCCTTGTTGTCGGAGAAGTCGTCGTCCTGATAACGTTTGGGTTTGTTTGCCCGTTCGAGTGCGGTATCTACCTCTTCATCCGTAGGTAATGTCCCTTCAATGAAGTTGTACGAGAACCGCAGGCTTCTCAGCTTGTCCCAAGTGAGCAGTTGCAGGAATGCTTCCTTTTCCGCTCCGGCACTGATGTCGATGTACAGACCGAGTTCCCTTCCATTGTGGGTACGTCCCTGACTCAGGTCGGAGTAGGAGTCGCTCCGGCGGTTTCCGACAAGGCTGAGCGCGTGCAGATTCGGGAAGTTTTCTTCATTTACCACTTCGGTAATGGCAGCCAGCGACGGGAAGTTGTTGCCCGACAAGTCCAGTTTTTCCAGTCCGCGATAACTCTTGTCTGCCTTGCCGCCCAGCTTGATGAAGTTTTCGGGCAGTTCGTTCATGCCATAGGCGGATACACTCAGCGATTTCAGGTATTTCAGTTCGCAGATTTCCTCGCCCAACGCTACGATACGTATCTGATTGTTGGAGTTGCTTTGGATATCGAAAGATTCCAAGTATTTGAGATAACGTACTTCTTTGGGCAACATTTCGCCTTCCTGCAAGTTGAACAGGGAGAACTTGACGGAACGTACGCGTCCTACCGCACCTTCGGGTATGTCCTTGTCGGTTGCTTCCCATAGGGTTACGTTATCCCAGTTCTGCATATTCTCACTTGTATCGAAGGACATCATGCTTTGAATCTTCTCGTTGATGGTGATGATTGCCAGCGAGTCTCCCGAACGGTTGTCCTCAATCTTGGGAGCTGCCTTTTGGGTCACAGTCAGAATGAAAGCTTCGATAGGATTGCCGTTGTCGTCCACCAACTGGTCCTCATCCGGATTTTGCGGAACAAAGCGTATTTTCGCTATCCGGGTGTAGGGAGTCGTATTCATTTCCCAGCGGAATTTTGCCTTGACCGTACGCGGACGGGCTTTCCGGTCGAGGTTCAGTTTCAGGTCCGTATCTTTGGGAGGGGTAATCCAGCCTGTCCGGTCGGCTCCGAATTCTGCTTTATCCTCATTGGTCATTGTCTCTTCTTCGGCAAAGGAGTAGTCGATATGCTCTTTATCAATCAGGAAGTTGACGTTACTGGATATGACAGCCTCGAAAAGGCGTTTGTTATAAGCTGCCGAACTTTCGATGTCCACATCCGGTTCTTTAGCGATGATTTGTTTCCCGAAACCGAACTGGGTAACGGTTATCAGTTTGGATTCCTGGCCTTCCAGTGCAAAGCGTATTTGCGAGGTGCGTGCCGTGTTCTCTAAGGTAGAGTCGATGGCAAGCCGGCATTCCGCTGTACCCGAACCGTTTGCGGGCGATACGGCGATCCACGGTCTGGATGCTCCGGCCACCCAGTTCTTGTAAGAGTTGACCGTAATCCTTTCGGTTCCGCCTTCGGGCCCTACGGTTATCTCTTCCTTATCCACTGCAATGCCGCCGGGGATGCTTGCGTCGTCGTCTTTGCACGAGCTTGCCAGCCCTGCGAAGAGAGCCAGCCCCGTCATTATTTTATATACATATTTCATTGGTAGAATCTTATTGGTTTATCGTTTTATGTCTAAAGCATCACAGCCACGGATATCCTGAGTCTTGTCGTAAATCAGTTTATACATGCCTGCCCTTATTTGCGAGCATACGCTTGTTACGTCGATGCTGATGTTCGGGTTGTCCTTGATGTCCACGATGTAGAGTTGCGATGTCAGCGTTTCGTTTACCTTGCGGATATCATTTGAGCCTATCTGCAACTGTATAAGGCTGGGGCAACTAGTAATTCCCGTAGGCCATTCGCGCAAGATGCGGTTGCCGTCGGCATCGCGTTGGAAGCGGATACCGATAGCTTGCAACTGGCTGCTGTTCAGCGGTTCGGTCGGGAACTTCGAGAAACAGTTGTAACTGAGGTCGAGGTTCTTCAGATAAGGCAGCGTGGTTGCGCGGAAGTCGTCCGACAGCTTGGTCAGCTTGTTGAAGCGAAGGTCGATAACGGTCAGCAGATACGTGTTCTTGTAGTTACCAGTTTCCGACCTTAGCGAGTACTTCGGAATCTCCGTCATCAGGTTGTTGCTCAGGTCGATGGTGGAGATGGGGGAACCTTTGGCAAACAGTTCCGTGGGGAACTTACTGATAAGGTTGTTCGACAAAGAAATCGTTGAGGCGTTAATTCCCTTGAAGTCGTCCAGGCTGCAATTAATGTTTTTCCCGTCATTCTGTCCTATCCGGTTGTACGAGAAGTCTACAGACCCCATTGTATAGACGGATTCTGCGTTAAAGATATTGGGGATGTATTCTATCAGGTTGTGCGCAAAACTCAGGCTTTCTACCTGCTCGGTGAAACCGCAGAAGTTCTCCGGTATTTCGGTAATTTGGTTGTTGTCCAGAGTCAGGGTAGTGAATTCCACTTCCTTGCCAAAGGCTTCCAGCTTTCCTGTAAGGTTGTTGTTGATACAGTCGAGCAGTCCCAGTTTTCTCATTTTATTCAATGATGCGTGTTCCGGAAATTTAGTCAGGTTGTTGTTGCCGAGATACAGAATCTGGAGTTTGGCTCCTACAGTTGCATCCGCTAATTTCTTCCAGTCGGCTGTCAGTTGCTCGCCGCTTCCGTCTCTTGCTCCGTTCAGTCCGTCAATGCCTTTGTTGTTGGCGATGTTCAGCAACTGGATTTCGGGCAGTTCAAACAGGAACTCCGGAAGTTTCGTCAGGTTGGGGCAGTTGTACACCTCTACGTCCGTCAGGTCGGTCAGGGTTCTCCATGCCCAGGAGCTGCTTTCCTCTTTAAATGACTTGGCATATTCGGAATTTTCGTTTTCCCAATCTGTGCAGATGTCCTCAGCCTTAATGGGAGAATTGGCAATATAAAGTTGTTGCAGGTTCTTCAACCGCATTACCGCTTTGGATATGAAAGTAATGTTGTTGGTTGTCTGGCCTATCTGTATATCTTTCATGCTGATACGGTTGCTTTTCTTTATCTTTGCCATTTCGGGGTCGCGGTTAATGCCGTCCTGCAGGAGTTCCGACATATTCTCCCTGGGGTCGTAGTCGAGGAACAGTTCCTTGTAGTGCATGCGCATCTTCTGTTTCTGTGCATCGCTCATATCGGGCGTTATTCCGCCTGCGCCGAACAGTCTGCCGCCCAGCTTTTCGTTGTGCGACCCGAGGGAAAGCACTTTCAATTCGGTCAGTTGGCCGATGGCGTCGGGCACTCTGCCTTTGGCGCCGAAGCCTTCGAGAGACAGGCTGATAACGCGTCCTTTGCTGTCCAGCGACACGCCGGGCTGGTCGCCCCACATGTCTACCTCCTTATTGAAGTTCCAGGTTGCTCCGGCAGGGCTTGTCTCTCCGGTATAGTGCCAGTTTCTTCCGTCGAGCGCTTCCCAAATGGCTTTCAGTGCGATGTAGTCCTTGATGTAAGCGGCTGTCGGCGACAGTTGGATGGGCACAAGGGCATCGTCCGTCTGTCTGTTATCTTCTACGCTGAACATCTCTCCCGCAAGCTGGCTTCTGGAGTCGAGCGTAGAGGTTACCGAACCGCTTTTCTTATAAATGGTGTAAGAGGTTACCTGATACGTGCCGGCGGGCAGCCATACTGCCGAGTCGCATTTGGCGGTACCGATATCCTTATATTTGTCTTTGTGCTTGTTGTCGTCGGTATAGTCCGTATTCGGATGTTCTTCATACTCTTCCTTATAAGTCACTTTCAGGTTCTTGATAGTGACGGGCACGCGTGTAAACGTGTTGGTCACCGTTACGTCGATAACCTTTATGTCGCTGAACAGATAGTCGATGCTCTCACCGTCGGCGGCGCGTGTGGTGAGTCCGGACTTTATCAGCTTGAAAGTCACCATGCCCCGCGCTTGCGAGTCGGCAACAAGGTCTTTGGTAGTCAGTCCGCGCGAAACGACTTCAAACGTCTCGTCCGCACCGGGAGATATGCCGGTGATCACCTCGTCCAGCTTGTCGAGCAGCTTGTAGCCTACGATTTTATACGTTCCGGTCAGAAGCTCCAGTTTGTCGCTTCTCATGCCGTATTCGGCGTTGCTCTCGTTGTAGGCGTTCAGCACGAGGGTCTGGGTGATGCTCATACCGTTGTGCTGCATTTCGATTTCCACTTTCTGGGCGTCGCTCAACCGGTCCATTGCGGTGGCACGCGTAGATGCCGTGCCGGCCCGGGTTGTCTCTTCCTGCGTATAGGATGCCGACTTGTAGAGCCTGAACTGTACGTGGCCGTATTGTTTGCCCGCCAGTTCGTCCTTGTCTTCAGAGCATCCGCCTGCCACCATGCCGCATAGCATGGTGACAAGTGCTGCAAGAAACAGTTTTCCTTTTATAATTCTCTTTGAGTTCATTTATTCTTTCTTTTCTGTAGTTTGAGTTACAGTGGTTGCTTGTACATATTCCGTCAGAAGGTGGTTTGGCTTTGTGTATCGTCAAATACTTCTACGATGCAGAGTGCAAGAATCTCTTCGCCTTCGCCCTTGACCACCAGTTGGTAATCGTTGGCGTATGTTTCATAGCTGGTGTTGTCGAAGCAGAAACCTATTCCGTTGATACGTACCAGTTTGCGTGCGTCCTGTGACCATGCCTGACCTGACATCTTTTCGGATGAAATACCTGCATGAGAGGCTTTTTCCGTTATTTCCTGGTCGGTAGCCGCTTCAACGGGCTCGAAAATGATTTTTCCCGGACCGTGTCCCGGTTCTCCGATTTCGTCGAATTTCTTGAGCAGGCTTTTGGGGATGGTGGCTTTCCATACATTGTTGCTCATGCTTTTCAGTTCTGTTATTTTCATAATTGTAGGGGTTATAAAGTTAATATCCTTGTTCTTTCAGCTTTTCGGCTTCCGCTTCGCTTATCCATTCGATGATGTTGGCGGGAGTATCCACCACGCCCACCAGCGAGCCGTCCTTGTTGTCTACCCGGATGTTGACGTAGTGGAACACGAACTTCTCGCACGTGCTGAAGTAGGCGGGATAGCCCGACGGCTGTGTCATCATCAGCTTGCCGTTGCCATGTGTGGTGTCGAACAGTTCGGCAGTGCTGCCGCAGACGTGTTCTTCCATTTCGATGCTGGGTTCGAGCAAATCGTCGTAGTTGAATTTCAGCTTGGTGTCATATCCGTCGAAGTAGAGTCCGTGCAGTACAATCGTATTCTCTTCCCCTTCCACGACTTCGGACGTTATCAGGCGCAGGGTCGTATTCGTCATATAGGTATTGAAAAGCGAGGAAGTGACCTTGCAATAGCCGGTAAAGGCATTGATGTCGAACGGGCATACTTTCTGCATCACCACTTTGGTCTCCGTTCCGTATTTGTGCCACTGTTCGGTCTCGGGGATTATCAGCCGCAGGGCAAATCCCAGCGAATCGCTGATGCCGATATTCTCGTACACGCCTTCTATCTCGACATTGGCGGCGGTTTCGCCCGCCTTGATGGTTACGGTATTGGAAAGAATCCTGTAATGTTTTCCTTCCACGGCATTGCTTTCCTTGTCCACCACTTCCACGGCAAACGTGCGGTCGTAGTCGGCACGTCTGGTAGCGGATACGGGAACTTCGAACTTCTCGTTGCTCTCCTGTACGGCATAGTGGTAAAGCGTATCGGAGAACATCAGGTAGTTGCGTCCGCTGTACAGCACCTTGTCCTGGTCGCATCCGGCAAGTCCTGCCAGGGCTGCCAGGATGGCAAGGGCTACCATACATCCGGTTAATAGTTTCTTCATTATCATAAATCTTTTGGCTTATTTGTTACTTTCATTAGGTTCTACTTCCGAGCCCGGTGCATCCAGCTCGTGCTGGGGTATGGGCCATACGAACAGCGGGTCGTCTTTTTCCACTTTCAGGCTGCTGCCGTTGGACAGCGACTGGTCTTGCGGCGTGCGTTCAAATCCCTTGTGCCAGCGTTTCAGGTCGTGCAGGCGGAAGCCTTCCATGTATAGCTCCTTTACGCGCTCCTGTTCGATGACGTCCATCGCGTTCTCCTTGTTCAGGGAAGTGGAGCCGCCGTAGGAGGAGTAGCGTGCCGTGCGCAGTACGGATATGTCGCTTCCCGCCTTGCCGTAGTCGGGCTGGTCGCGTTGCACGTATGCTTCTGCACGGATGAGGTACTGTTCCGACAGGCGGAGCACTTTCGGCATGCTGACGTGCAGGATGTTGTAGTTGGTGAACGATTCGTTGCCGAAGTATTTTATCAGCAGCGGCCATGTAAGCCCGTGGCTGTATCCGGTGGTGAAGCTCTGGAAGAACGCGGATACGCGCAGGTCGTTCATGTCGTACAGGTTGATAGCCCATGTAGCCGGCACGTAGTCGGGGCGCAGGGTGCTGTAGTCGTAGTTGGCGAATACCTGTCCCAGTGCGCCGCCGTAGGCATTAACGGTAAAGCCCACTTTCCAGATGGCTTCGGTGGAGAAGTCGTTCGTCCACATATACTTGTAGTAGCTGGCGCTTGAGGTGGCTGCGCGCGTACAGCTCGACAGGTAGTAGTAACCGCTGTCGATGACTTTGGTGGCATACTTGATGGCCTCGTCCCACCGCTTCATATAGAGAAGTACGCGGGCGCGGAGGGCATGCACCGTATATTCGTTGAAGTAGATGCTGTCGTACAGCGTTCCCTGCGTGTCGGTGTCGAAGTCCTCTTCGAGTTCCAGCAACTCTGCCGCACGGTCGAGGTCGTCGAGGATAAATTGGTAGGAGTCTTTCAGCGAAGCGCGCCTCATGGTTTCATCGCCCAGATAGTGTTCGCTCAGGATAACTCCCAACTGGCCGGCGGCGTCCTCATCGCTTTCGTATGCCTTGCAGAAGAGCTTCACCAGCTCCGAGTAGGCGAGTGCACGGGCAAAGTAAGCTTCGCCGCAGCACTGGTCCAGCTTGTCGAGATCCTTGTCGTCGGTGGTCTTTTTCCGCACGGCGTCCGCGCGGTCGAGCATGAAGTTGCAGCGGTTGATAACATCGTACAACGCACCGTACACGGCTTCGATGTCGGTATTGGTGGGTTTGATTTCTTTCCAGCGCCAGATGTCGCCGTACACATTGGTGTTGCCGTTCACTCCGTACACCAGGTCGGTCTGTATGTCGGGCAGCAGCGTCAGGTTGCCCGAATAGAGGTATTTGCTCCTGAAAGCGTCGTAGATACCTATGACCGCCAGGTTTATGTCGGATACCGTCTGCAGCGACTCGTCGAAAGGAATGCCGTCTTCCGGCATTTTGTCCAGACAGGAGACGGACGACAGCGCCACGGCAACCAGCATGATATATAGTTTGAATTTCTTAATCATCTTTCTTTTGCTTGATAGGGTTAGAATGATACTTCGATGCCCAGCGTAAACTGGCGCGAAGCCGGATACTGTGCCCGGTAGATATTGCTCGACATTTCGGGGTCGAGTCCGGTGAATCCCGTAAAGGTCAGCAGGTTCTGGCCTTGCAGGTACACGCGTGCCGAGGTGAAGAAGTTGGTCTTTTTCAGCAGTGTCTGCGGCAGTGCGTATGCCAGTGTCAGGTTCTTGAGGCGCAGGAACGAGGAGTTCTCCAGGAAGCGGTCGTCCAGTTGCGCCGTCACGCCGTAGCGGGGGATGTCGGTGATGTCGCCCGGTTTCTTCCAGCGGTCGTACAGCAGCCGGCGCGACTGGTTGTAGGTGCTGTACAGTCCGTTGCTCTCTTCAAAGAAGCGGTCGTTGTTCATCACCCAGCGGTCGGCCATCCAACTGAACTGTGCCGACAGCGAAAGGCCCTTCCAGGCAAAGGTAGTGCCGAAGCCGCCCGCCCACGGCGAATCGAACGTCTTGCCGGTCATCACCTTGTCGCTTTCGTTGAATTCGGTGGTCAGCTCACCGTCTTTGGTGTACCACAGGGCGTCGCCGTTGGCGGGATTCACGCCGGCATAGCGGTTCAGGAAGAACTCATGTACCGGATGCCCCACGACGAATTTCAGTCCGGTGGTGGAGTTTACGTACTCCTGCACGCCGTTGTACAGTTCCACCAGCTTGTTCTTGTTGTAGGACACGTTGGCGTTGAGGTTCCAGGTGAAATCTTTGGTGCGTATGATGTCGCTGTTGACCGACACTTCCACGCCCCGGTTCACCATCGCCCCGATATTGTCCCAGCGGTAGCCCTCGCCGGTAATGGCATAGCTTTCGGGTACGGACATCAGCATGTCGGTGGTTTTCTTGTGGTAGAAGTCGATGTCGAGGTTGACGCGGTTGAAGAAGCCCAGGCGCAGCCCGATGTTGTTGGACCAGGTCTGTTCCCAGCTCAGCTCTTCGTTGCCGCTCTGTTTGGGGTAGATACCGGCTTCGTCGTTATACTTCGGCCCGCCCGAAACGAGTGCCAGGTGGTCGTAGTAGGGTATCTCCGAGTTGCCCGAAGTACCGGTGCTGAGTGCGATTTGCGCGCTTGTCAGCCATTCGGTGTCTTTCAGGAACGATTCGTTTTTGATGTTCCACATAAATCCCAGCGACCAGAACATACCCCAGCGGTGGTCTTTGCCGAAGCGCGAGGAGGCGTCGGTGCGCAGTGCCATTTCGCCGTAGTAGAGGTCTTTGTAGTTGTACTCGCTGCGCAGGAAGAACGAGAGGTAGGAATATGCGCTGGTGGTGTCGTCCCAGGACGAGGCGCGCGTGCCGGAGCTGATGTTCGTGAGGAAGTCGCTGGACTGTCCTTTCGTCACTACCTGGAAGCCGCTCGACTGGTAGTCCATGGCTTCCTGTCCCAGCATGAAGTTGAAGGAGTGGTCGTCGTTCAGCGCCCAGCGGTAGTTGGCGGTGGCGGTTTCGCTCAGTTTCAGCACGTCCGAGGAGTTGCGTCCGGCAGTGCCCTGCTCGTTGTTGATGACGTAGCTCGGGAACGACTGCATGAAAGTGGTGGCGTGCGAGTAGTCGGCGCCGAACTGTATGCGTACGGTCAGGTTCTGTATCGGGGTGATGTCGGCAAATACGGTGGAGAGTACCTTGTACTTCTTATAGCTCACCGGGTTGTTCGCCATCCATTCGATGGGGTTCTGTCCCGTGCCCGTCCATGTGCCGTTGTTCTCCGAGGCTATCGAGCCGTCTGCGTTGTAGGGGCTCCAGTAGGGGAGCATGAAGCGCGAGCCGGCTATCGGCGTGTAAATCGCCATTTCCCCCTCTTCCGCCTGCTGCACCTCTTCGTAGGCGGACATGGTGCTTGTGCCTATTTTCAGCCAGTTGCTGGCTTTCACTTCGGCATTGGCGCGCATGTTGTAGCGCCGGAAGGAAGAGTTCTGGGCAATACCGTCCTGGTCGTAGAACCCGCCCGATACGTAGTAGTTGAGGCGGTCGGTGGCGCGGTTCACGGAGATTTCGTAGTTCTGCAACGGTGCGCGGTCGTTGAATATCTCTTTCAGCCAGTTTACGTTGGTGCGTGAGAACAGGTCGTAGTCCTGCCCGGTGTCCAGACCTATTTCTTTCTCAAACTGTATGCGTTCGGGGGTGTTCATCATGGTCCATTTGCCGTCGGATGCCAGTTGCGAGAATCCGTATTGCGCGCGCAGCGTTACTTTCGCCTTGTCCATGGAGAGTCCGCGCTTGGTGGTGATTACCACTACGCCGTTGGCGGCGCGTGCTCCGTAGATAGAGGTGGATGAGGCGTCCTTGAGCACGGAAATGGATTCGATGTCGCCCGGGCTGATGGTGTTGAAGTCCGAACTTGCAATGGGCACGCCGTCGAGGATAAACAGCGGCGATGTGCCTGAGTTGATTGAGTTTGTGCCGCGTATCTGGAACACGGCGGCTTTGCTGGGTTCTCCCGAATTGGAGATGACCGACAATCCCGGTGTCTGTCCCTGCAACGCCTGGTCGAAGCCGGCTGCCGGCACATTTTCCATCTTTTCCGCTTTTACGGTGGATACGGAGCCGGCTATGGTTCCTTTCTTGCGCACGCCGTATGCCACTACTACCACTTCGTCCACCATTTCGGTGTTCGGTTGCATAATCACATTGTAGCGGGTTGCCGCTGTAAACAGCTTTTCTACCGTCTTCATGCCTACGTACGAAAACTGCAAGGTGGCGGGAGACTTGCTTACCGTGATACTGTAATTTCCGTCGATATCGGTAATTACACCGTTTGTTGTGCCTTTTTCAACTACAGATACTCCGATTACCGGCAGGTTGTCTTCCGCCGATAGGATTTGTCCTGTAATCCGGAATCCGCCCTGTGCCAATAGGTACGGGATTCCGAACAGAGTTAAAAGCACAAACAAGAGAATTGATTTTCTCATCTTTGTTCTTCTAATGATTTGATTAATACTTAATGTTTCTGTTTTTTAGTTTGAAGCGGAAAGAGACATTTTTTAGGTGTATATTGCCGTCCTCTTATTTTATTTTACAGTTTTGTTTGCTTTCGTTTTTCGTAATATTAGTCCTGTATAAAGGTAAACATCGGGATTTCTCGTCGTTGGCTTTATTTTAAGGATGCTGTAATAATGTTAATTTTATATTTACAAAAAGCCCTTTGTTTAAAACTTTCTTTGGATATATTTGCAACAAATATAGAAAAAGTTCTGAAAAAAAATATATATTCTATGTTGTTTTTATAAATTATTTATAATTTTGCAAAAAGATAACAGTGTGGTAACTCTCTCTTTTTCCTCTTTGTTTTTCCCATATTATCTCCCTGTTTTCTACTTATAGTATTTATCTCTATTTATTAACTAATTAATTAATAATGTATGAAAAACATTTTTAAGACAATGCTTCCCATACTGGCAATGGCTGCTTGCGTATGGACAAGTTGCTCGGACGACAAAGACAAAAACGATCCGACACCGGAAAAGCCGGCTTTACCTACTATCACGGTGAGCGAACCTGCTCTTAGCGCCGACAATACCAAAGCCGTAGTAACCGTTACCCCTTCCGATGATACGGAAAAATGGTACTGGAAGTGCGAACCGAAAGGCGAATCAGCTGCCGCATATACGGCTGTAACCGGCAAGGAAGAGACTAAACTGGAAATCCCCATCGATATAGATAAGGATTATGTCCTGACTGTCTATGCCGAGAATGAGAGCGGCAAGAGCCAGGAAGCTGTCAAGGAGTTCATCTTCAAATATGAGGACCTGATGGACGAATTGGTGGAATTTGAAATCAAGAACCTTTCCGCTTTCTCTATGGATGTAGAGGTGAAGAAAGGGGCTAAGTGCGCCAAGTATGTGATTGGGGCAATTATAAAGGGATATATGGGTAAAGACCTTGAAACCGGACTGGATAAGTATGAAGAAATCTACAAGGAAGCAGAATTTATTGAAAGTGCTGAACTTTCTTTGAATCCCAACAAGGATTATCCTATGCAGCCCTACAACTGGTCGGACGTAAGCGCTACGTTTAATGAACAGACATTGGTAAGAAGTGCTTTGCAGGATAAGGATATCAGTGAAAGCAAGGGTATTATTCTGACCGCATTGGATACTGATGAAACCGAGGTGGTTGTTGCCATTTATGCGGTAGATGCAGAGGGTAAGGGAACGGTCTTTACAAAAGAAGTCACTGTGCCCGATGCAGAACTTAACGGACAAGTGGTGGCAAGCATAGAGATTCCTGCCGGTAAGATTGCTTTGAGAAGCTTTGAAGCTACCTTTACGGCAGATGCCAATTGTGCCAAAATGATTGTGGGACAGACGGATGCAGGTGCTATTGCTAAAAACAGTAGTAAGCCTTTTACAGAGATGTCTGTAGCCGAAATCGAAGCCAGCATTCTTAAGTTGGGTGCAAGCGTTCCTGTTGCATACACTCAACCGTTCTCAAAAGAGTTTGCCAGCAAAGATATGGTTCCTAATACCAAGTATTATGTATATGCCATACCTATCGACAAGCAAGGCAAGCTTGGTAAGATTGTTTATACCGGAGTTACAACGGGACGTCCTACTTTTGAGGGAGTAGGTAGTATTACAAGTGTCAGCTTCCCCGAACAGACTTCTCCGGAGAAACTGCTTGTAGATATCAGTGTCAATGAAAATACGACAGCGGTTCGCGTATTCTGGGAAACATCTGTTCCTGCTAACCTTGATTGGATAATGGTGGATGAAGCTTCCAGCAATGTACAGTGGATTGAATATAAAGTAGAAGATTTGGGCAAACTTAAGACTGAGGAAAACAACGGCGGATTGTATATTTTAAGTCCGGGTTCTACTTATCACTTAAGAGCTGTAACGGTTGATAAAGATGGTAAGCTGAGTGAGATTGTTGACTTGGTGGATAAGGCTGGTGAAGGTAAGAATGGTATTCAGACTAAAGCGGCAGAAGTAGAAGCACCGAAAGAAGCTGACTTCTCAGGTAATGGAGCACTGACATTGGCGGTTGTGTCAAGCGGTGATGATGAAGAGGCCGGTTGGGGATATTTTGCCAAGTTAAAGGTAACCAAAGGACAAAATACCAGCAAAGTCTATATGGTAAAGGGAAGTGACCAAAAGCCTAATGGTCTCGAAGCTTATGTAAAAGACCAAAAATTCTTCAAAGAATATACCTCCGATGCAGTTCCAACAGGTATGGTAAGCCTTATTTTGGATGAAAATACATCAGAAAAGGAGATAACTGAAAAATTTGATGTTGAATATGAAGCACAATGGGGCGGTGGTGCCCGCATTTTTGTCACGTTGGATAATGACGGAAAGTTTAGTATGGCTGATTACTACATCTACGGTTATGGTACTATGAATGATAATATCAGTAGTGGTAACTAAAACCTTATTTCCAAACCAACTTCCTAAAACCAGTAAATAGTATTTTATAACTTCGGAGCGTAATGAGCAGGCGTAAACGCCGTTCATTACGCTCTTTTTCATTTCGACCGAACAGCAGTTCGGTTTCCATTCAAATGTAATGGAGTTAATAGCTGATCTTTATTCCGGCGAAATAGCTTCGCGGAGCAGCCGGACCGTAAATATATCCGGAGTCACGCTCCACTCCCTGGTCGAAATCGTTCTGATAAGCATTGAACACATTCTGCACACCTGCACTCAATTGCAGGTCCACCGACTTATAAAGTTTGAAATCATAGGCCACCTTGACTCCCATATCGAAGAAATCGCGTGTATTCACCGCCACATCCTTGTCAATATAACCGGCCATGTGCTGCACCAGCATCGAGCCGGTGTACGTGCCCGACAGGGATAATGAGAGAGGCTTGATCGGCGTATACGTTGCCGTAAAGTACCCATAGGTATTCGGTGTACGGAAAATCTTCTTCTCGGCCGGTGCCGTTTCGCTCCACTTTTCCGGTTCGTCATAACGGCTCTGTTGCAAGGTGACTCCTGCCTGTAACTGGAACAAAGAGAGATAAGCCATTTTTCCCTCCATCGATAGTCCCAATACTTTGGCACCTGAACCGTTACGCCGCTCTTTGATAAGAATGCCGTCCCGCTCTCCGATGTTCTCGAGTACAAATACATCCGACAGTCTGGTATAAAAACCTTCAACCAGGAAGTTCACCTGAAAAGCACCGAAACGGTGATACATATCGGCTGAGGCGCTGAAACTCTGAGATTTTTCCTCTTTCAGATTCTTGGCACGCTCAATCATCGACACCGTTCCGCCTACATTCTCAATATGCAGGTCTTCGTCGAAAGCCTGCGGGGCACGGAAGCCCGACGAATAACTCAAGCGGAGATTAATGTCCTCGGAAGGATTGAAACGGAGATTGGCACGAGGGCTAAAGATAACGTGGTTGATTAGATTGTGCTTATCCAGACGTCCGCCCAAGAGAATGCTCCATTTTTCGTTTTTCCATTCATTCTGCAAAAAAGCACTACCGATATTTACCGTCTGCTTCGTATAACGGTTGTATCCCCACATATCGTCCTTCAGGTTATCCCGGTTATACTCCAATCCCGCAGTCAGGTCGGCAGGCATGAAAAGGCATTTACCGAAACTGTACACATATTGAGAACCGCCGATAAAGGTCAGGTCCGTTGTCTTTCCATAGGCGTTCTGGTCTTTTTTGCTGCCATAATAACTGTCGCGGTCCGTATGCTGTGCCGAAGTATAAACGGTCAGACGGTGTTTTTCATTCGGAGCAAAATAATCGAATTTCAAGCCGCCGCCGTTGATAGAGTGCTGAATCTGCTCGGCAATGTCAGCCTCGTGAGGCGGACGGTTCAGCAGGTTTCCGCCACGACGGAACTCCTGTAAGTGATGATACTCGAATGTCAACTTAGAATAAGTGCTTGTCTTGAGGAACGAACGGAAGCCGACTGTCTGGTTTTTAAGTTTCGGCATTTCGGAATAACCGTCTCCATCATGATCGTACGCATCCCGATGACGGTTCTGCCCGAACACATAGAGTCCCGCCCGATGATTATCGGTCACCAGCGATGCATTCAGCGAAGTATTATTATCGAAAGACGAGCTGCCGCCGATAGAAGTAAGGGTATGTGCCAACTGCCCCGAATTGCGCAGTGGCTCCTTGGTGATGATATTAATGGTTCCGGCAATGGCGGACGAACCGAACAGGGCAGAACCTCCGCCTCGCATCACCTCTACGCGCTCGATCATATTGGCAGGAATCTGCTCCAACCCGTAAACACCGGAAAGGGCACTGAAGATGGGACGCGAATCGATAAGAATCTGTGTATACGGACCGTCCAGTCCGTTGATGCGCACCTGCTGGAAACCGCAATTCTGGCAGTTCGTTTCGACCCGGACACCGGGCTGGAAGTTAAGCCCCTGCGAAAGTGTAGGCGAGTTTGTATTCTCAAACATCTTCATATCTACCACATTGACCAATGTAGGTGCCAGGCGCCGTTTGGTCACGCTGCGATTGGCCGATACCACCACTCCGTCAAGCGCCACGGCATCTTCTTCCAACTCAAAATTTTCTTCAAGTGTCTTTCCTTTTCTGAGACTGACATTGCGACTGATGGTTTTATACCCCACCGAACTGGCTTCGAGCACAAAATTCCCTTCGGGAAGGTTTTTCAGGAAATAGTGTCCGGTGGCATCCGTCACCGTACCAATGGTAGTTCCTTTCAGGGCGATTGTTATATAAGAGAGGTGTTCACCCGTTTTTTTATCGAGTACATGACCGATAATATTGGCATCAGACGCTTTCAGTTCCAGCTGTTCCGGTTGGTCGGCCATAGCAGGCAACAGGGCACAACACAGGCCAACGAGGAAAAATATATATTTCTTCATTTTCATTTTTGGATAGTAGAATTACTAAATAAATTTTTCTAAATAATGCAGTGAGAGAGAGGTTCTATCTTCCGGCAGGAGGTGCCCGCAAAGATACCACGCCCACGACGGACGAACAGTATCCTGCCCTATCCGGACGCCACGAAAGGGTATAGAGCAGATAAGCAATAAACTGAAAAGAGAGAAAAAAGATACCGGCTCCGGTAGTCGCCACGTGGCTCAGCAAATGAATCAATTGAAATTCGACTGTGGTATGACTATGGGGAGAGTCTTTCTTAAACGGGTGCGAATGGACAATGGTCACCCCATTCACTACATGCGAGTGAGTAAAGAGTGTGATACCTGCCATGTACGATATAAATAGTACAGGCAGAAACCATCTCATTATTTTCAGGCACCCTTGTTTCATCCGTTTAGTTTTGTGGCAAAGATACAAAGTATTCCATAATGGAACAATCCCTATTTATGGGGATAATAAATACAGCCATTATCTTTCCCTCCAAAGCGCATCTTCGAGTGTTTCCTCTATAAGTATCAGGCAGAAAGCATGCAAGAACCAATCCGTTCCACCGTGGAGAAAGTTTTGTTCTGCCACGGAGTAGTTTTTGTTCCACCACGGTGGAATGAAAACTACTCCACGGTGGAACGGGATAATCTTTTGCTTTGACTTTATTGGCAGCCATCTTGCTGCTAATGAGCGGAATCAATACACCTTTCAAATACTTATAAAACCCTGCGAAACCTTACGATAGTCTTAAATTTATAAATAAATGTCTTTTTTGTGAAAAACAATCTAAAAAAGCGATGCGTTATTATGGCGTATAAATTAAAAAGTTATCAATGAGATTATTTTATTTGTCAGAGCATCGTTCCTGCTTCAATTATCAACTGAGGTATGAAAGCGGATTTTCACGGTACGAATTAACTGCACACGAAGAAGGCCGGATTGATAATGACGGTTGCTTCTGTGTACTGTTCGTGCTCAAAGGAGAGGTGTTGGTAGAGCTGGGCAGGGAGCATACCATCTCCGTGCATGCCAACAGGATGCTGCTCATACCTCAGCGGGAAGAGAACCGCTTGACGGGCATCACCCCGGCAGAATGCCTCCTGCTGTTCTGGAACAAGGAAATAACGGTGTGCGACAAGATGTATTTCGATTCCATTTCTCATGAGAAACCTATTGCCACCAATGACCACACCCTGCCCATCCGTAAACCGCTGCTTCATGCCTTGAGGCAGGTGCTGTTCTATCTGGAAACGGGACTGCTGTGCAGGCACATGCATATTCTTAAACAGCAGGAAATCATTCTGATACTGCGCGGCTTTTATGCCAAAAACGAACTGGCTGGCTTTTTTGCCGGCGCTTCCGGAATGGGGAGCAAGTTCGAGGATCTCATCCTGAACAATTACCGGAAGGTAAAGACCGTCAAGGAGTTTGCCAGTCTGTGCTGCGTTTCGGAACGCTCCTTCAACCGGAAGTTCCAGCACTATTTCAACCAAAGCCCCTATCAGTGGATGCAGGAACGGAAAGCCGAACTTATCCACGAGAAAATCTGTAACCCGGATATCGCTTTCCGGGAAATAGCCAGGGAGTTCGGTTTCAGCTCTTCCGCGCACCTCACCTGCTACTGCAAGAAACAGTTCGGCACAACCCCGACCCACCTGCGCGAGGAGAGCCACATCAAAAAACAATCGTAACACTATGAAATATTTAATGGAGAAGAAAAACCACTGCATGCACAGTTTTGAACGGCTTGTCAGGAAGATGTCCATGCAGATAAAAGACCCCAGGGAGCAGGATATTTTCTGCTCGCTGCTGACAAGGAAAGACGGCATGCAGGAACTTGCGGAGAAATACGGCCTTTCGGCAAAAGAGCTGGCCTCTATGTATGAGAGGTCGGTAGAAGAGATTATGGACGATTGGGATGCCATGGCGCAGGAACGGCAGGAGCTTCAGGCAATTAGGGTGAGATACAGGAACTGCCGGTCGCTTCTGTCCAAAAGGAACATCGACCGTACTCCGGTGAGGGTTGTCGTACCGTTCAAGGAGCGGGGCATCCCCGTTGAATACCTGAAAATGCTGTCGACGCCTCTGGCAGTGCTTGAGATAACTCCGAGAATCCTGCGCAGGCTCAGGGAGTATAACATCTATCTGCTGGAAGACCTTCTGCGCTTCGTCAAGAAAAACGGATTCAATGCCTTGGCAAAGCTGCACGGCATAGGCATGAAATCGTGCGAGGACTTGTATTCGGCATTGAAGCGGAAAGGCATCATGGAGAGTAAGGACAACTGCCATCTGTTTCAGTATATATGGGTGTGAAACAGATGTTTACCGCTTGTTTATTCTTTTTTCGGGCATTTTGTCCGAAAAGGGAAATTAATTGTCTTTTATCTGAAATGATGCGTTGTAAATGTGTATGTATTTTTGCAGACGAAATAAAAGGACTTCTTGCTGCCCGAAACTTACATCCGTTTGCCATTTGCATCTTATAAACAGTATATACAAACTATAAGCTAATTAAACAATTGAAATTCAGATGAGTAAATTTAAATTTGTACAATGGTACGGGATAGTTGTATGCCTGTTGATGGCCGCCTGTACCGATGTTGATATCACCATGCCCAAAGGGCCTAAAGGTGATACCGGGCTTTCGGCCTATGAGTTTTGGAAAGAAAAAGTAGCGGACGGAACGGTAGACTGGCCGAAAGACCGGACGGAAGTTGCGGACTTTTTCAAGTATCTTAAAGGAAATGACGGGAAAGACGGAAAGAGTGCTTTTGACCAGTGGAAGGATATGATTGCCGACGGCAGTGTGGATAATCCGCACAACCCCGGCAGCAAATGGCCTGCCGGCAACAATACGGTGCAAGATTTCTGGTATTTCCTCACAGGCGCTACCGGCGAGAGCGGCCAGACACCGCATATCGGCGATAACGGCCATTGGTTTGTTGGAAATGAGGATACGGGCATTGCCGCGCAGGGAGAAGCAGGCAAGGACGGTGCGAACGGTAAAGATGCCGTGCCGCCTACCGTAACCATCGGTGCTAACGACCACTGGTTTGTCAATGGTGTGGACACCGGTAAGAAAGCCACGGGTACGAATGGAAAAGACGGCGTGTCGCCCACGATTACCATCGGTAATAACGGCAACTGGTTCGTAGACGGTACGGATACGGGTAAAAAAGCCGTTGGTGCCGACGGGAAATCTCCGGAAGTGGCCATTGGAGAGAACGGTAACTGGTATATCAATGGTACGGATACCGGAAAGCCGTCTTTCGGTAAAGCCGGTAAGGATGGTACAAACGGAACAAATGGTACAAACGGCGCAAATGGTGCGAACGGAAAGAGTGCCTATGAACTTTGGAAAGAATACATCGCATCCGGTGAAGTGGATAATCCTCATAAACCCGACCAGAAATGGCCGGCAGACCGGAACAAGCAGACGGACTTCTGGGATTTCCTGACGGGTAGGTCTTCGGTGATTGAAATACAAGTAGGAAAATATAATGTCATTCCTGATTATTGGAACTCCCAGTTACGGGAATATGTGATTCCTACGGACGGTTCGGTGCTCTTTACCGTGTATGACAAAACGGGAAAGAAAGTAGCCGCAGGCGTGCAGGTAAGCGGATTGCCCGGAGTAGGAGCAACGGAAACCTTCACAACCGATGACAACGGACAGTTCAAGGTGACATGGGATAAGTTGCCGGACAACCAACCTTTGTCGCACCGGACAGGTAGTGTAACCGTAACGGTTGGCGGAGTGCAGGAAACAAGTGCCAATAATACGCTGGTTCCGAATAGGGTAAATGTGAGGGCTACGGTGAGTACGGTATATTTGAGCAACGCTTCGTCTGATATAAATTCTACCAGATATGCAAATATATCTTTTAAATTTGAACGTCAGATAGATGGAGAATGGGGCGATTATCCAAGTAGTCTCAACTCTTATATGATGAAGGCTGCTAAAATCAAGGACATAAACCTACCTGTAAATGAACAGAATTTGGATAAAGATAAGAGTCAAACTTATGATTACGGTTATTCATATCTCCGTATACGGCGTCCTTTGGTACTGACTCCTACGGAAAAAGCTAACGTGGCAAAGAATGATACGATTAATGGGTTGTTAAAATACGAGTGGGATGGGAACGAGTTTTATTCAGGCCTTTACTTCGGTGACGGTGCCGGTTCTTATAATGATTATGGACAGACCGTATATTTGCAGGATAAGATTCATATTCCGGAAATATATCCGGTTCCGGGTTTCAAGGAAGGAACTGTCTTTTTGGAAATCAAACAGGGAGTAACCACTTTATGGGGTGAAATCGATACAGACCAATTGCCTGATTTCTATAAAACGTATGCTTATCCGACAGGGCAAGATAAGTTTGCGAAAGACCCGGATACCGGTATCTGGAAATTTCCGGAAGGCAAGCTGCCTGCTTCCGCTTTGGCAGAAAATCGTGCTGTATTCATCCAAATGCGTACGTTCGTTAACGGAACGGGAGGTACTGTGCACACCGGTACTGTACCGCTTTCGGAAGGCGGTAAACGCTTTATGCTGACAAGTGCTTATCCGGGTAATTGGATAGGTCTGGATATTCGGAGTAGACAAAAGGGAACTAATCAGATAACATATAACACGACTTACGAATATCGCAGCAGATTTGCTTATTACTTGCTGAAAGAAGGTGAGCAGTATTTCCTGGCTGACTTTGCGGACAGAACCAAGCGCATACCTTTGGAGATAAAAGATTGCCCGGCAGACTGGATGAATTGATTGATTTACGTAGATAAATACATATGAATATGAAGAAAAAAACAATACTATATCTTGTCTCCCTCTTCTTCCTGTCAGTTCCTCTGACGGGAAGAGGCCAGGACAGGAAAGCATGGGAAATAGGTGCAGGCGGTTCGTTGATAAACTGGAGCCGCGTGTCTGTCACCGGTTTCCAGAGTACTCCGGATAATTATATGTACAACCTGAAGGCCAACCACCTGATGGGAGGAGCAAACCTGTATGTGGCACGGGAACTGAACCGGTGGTTTTATCTGGATTTGCAAGGTACGGTAGGCGTAGCGAAAAACAAGAACCGGATTGCGGGCAATGACCGGAAACACGACCTGCTGTATATGGGCGGTTTGGGCATGCAGTTCCGCTTTACCCCCTTGTTTGAGTCTCAATGGGTAGAACCCTACCTCAGAGTGGGGGTGAATTACCTGCATAAGAATTTCGCGTCTGCCTATGGCGGCAATTTTGTGGACGACCCCACGGGAGAGGCGCACTGGGAATCGTCCGATGTGTGGAATCCCGACGGGCGCTCATCGGATAAGAACTCTTTTGTTCCGCTTTCGTTCGGTGCAGGTGTAAATGCGTGGCTAAGCAATTCCTTCGGGCTTGGCCTGCAAGGTGAATATCTCCTGCCGGTGCAGAAGAATCTTCCTCACTTTGTGCAGGTGTCTGCCCGCGTCATCTGGCGCATTGGCGGAAAGAGCAAAAAGCAGGCTCCGGTAGTGAAGTATGTGGAGATAGAGAAACCTGTTGAAGTGGAAAAGATTGTTGAGCGGATTGTAGAGAAGCAGGCGGATACAGCCGGTTCTGTCGAAGCAATGGCGTGCGACCTGCTGGATAATATCTACTTCGAGTTTGACAAGGATGTGCTGACGGCTGCTTCGGAAAAGACGCTCGACAGGCTGGCCGGGCTTCTGAAAAGCTATCCCGACGCCCGCTTCCTGATTACCGGCTACACCGATGCAAGGGGAAGCAGCGCTTATAATACGGACCTTTCCAACCGCCGTGCCAAAAGAGTGTATGAGGCATTGCTCGAACGTGGCGTTCCGGCAGCTATGCTGAAATGGCACGGTATAGGCAAACGGGCAAGCATCATCCCGGTTGCGGCAGGCAACAGTGTACGCGAGGGCGACAGAAAAGTGCTGCTGGAAAGAATTACCAATATGAAGTACTGGGAAGCTCTGTAAACAGGCTTTCAACATCTATTTATAAATTTATGTACTAACTTAAAACAGAAAATTGTATGAAAAAGATTTTAGCGAGTTTATTATTGTTGAGTGTTGCGGTTGGCTACGCTGACGGACAAACGGCGCTGACCGGAAACAAGTTTGCCGACAACTGGGCGATAGGTGTCAATGCGGGTGGAACGACTCCGCTGACGCATCACTCGTTCTTTAAGAACATGCGTCCGGTAGTGGGCGTTCATGTGGATAAGTATCTGACACCTGCCTTCGGTCTGAGCCTGGAGGCTATGGGCAGCTTTAACACTACGGGCAGCAAAACGGCTTTTGACGCGTCAAACGTCAGTCTGCTGGGGCTGGTCAACTTAGGTAATCTGTTTGCGGGGTATAACGGTGCGCCCCGTCTGTTTGAGGTTGAGGCCGTGGCAGGTATCGGCTGGTTGCATTATTATGTAAACTCCGGTATGGGCGAAGACCGTAACAGTATGTCCAGCAAACTGGGACTGAATTTCAACTTCAACCTGGGAGAAAGCAAGGCATGGACATTGGCTGTGAAACCGGCTTTGGTGTATGATATGAACGCTATGGGTACGGAAGCCGTGCGTTTCCATGCCAACCGTGCAGCCTGGGAAATCAGCGCCGGGCTGACTTACCATTTCGGATGCAGCAACGGCCGCCATTACTTCACCGAAGTAAGGCCTTACGACCAGGCGGAAGTCAACCAACTGAACGCCCAAATCAACCGTCTCCGTGCCGAGGCCGACAATACCGCCAAAGTATTGCAGGATGCCAACCGGAAAGTTTCCGATTTGGAAAGTGAACTGGCAGCTTGCCGGAACCGGAAACCGGAAGTGGTGAAGGATACTATCGACAACAGCAAGAAGCTGTTGGAGTCGGTGATTACATTCCGCCAGGGCAGAATCGGCATCGATAATTCACAGTTGCCCAATGTGGAGCGCATCGCCACTTATCTGAGAAATCATAAGGAAGCGGGAGTCGTTATCAAAGGGTATGCCTCTCCCGAAGGCAGTGCGGAGGTGAACGAACGCATCGCCCGCCAGCGTGCCGAGGCCGTGCGCAATATGCTGGTCAATAGATATAGAATCGCCAAAGACCGGATTGTTGCCGAAGGTCAGGGAGTGGGTTATATGTTTGAAGAACCGGACTGGAACCGGGTGAGCATCTGTACCATAAATACCCGGCCGGATGCTGCGGAAGGAAAGTAGTGAACCAGTTATGTAGATTTTAGATATAAAAAGGGTTGTGTAAAGTAAAGAGACCGCATGCGGCAGCAAGCCGTTGCGGTCTCTTTTTTATTGTGTGCCGTTCTTGTCTTTTACTTCCTGAAAAGCTCTTTCAGGCTTACCGTCTTGTTGTTAATCAGCGGGTGCGCCCAGAAACCGATGAATGTGATGTAGCCTACAAACACGAGGATAATCAGCATTCCGGTACGCAGCGAAGTGGCATCGGCAAGCATGCTGATAATCATCGGGCCGCCTGCTCCGCCCACGATTGCCGAACACAGGATGCCGGCAAACGAACCGTGGTGTTGCGATGCCGAGTTCAGCGCCAGCGAGAACACGATGGAGTACATCATGGAAATGCTGAAACCGATGGCAGGGAAGGCAATGATGGATGCTTCCTTACTTCCGAAGAGTGCGGTGAGCAGTAGGATGATGGTGAGTCCGCCCGATAGTTGGAGCAGCCGTTTGCTGTCAATGAGCTTCAACAGCACCATGCCTACGAGGCAGCCGGCAGTCATCAGTCCCCAGAAGTAACTTACGGCCTTTGCGCCTTCCACCTGAGGGTTCACTCCGTGATACTGCTCGAGGAACGTACTCATAAAGATGGAAGTTCCCTGTTCCGTACTTACATAACAGAAGATGCCGAGGAAGAACAGCCATACGTATTTCTGCCTGAACAGCGCCAGGTAGGAGTCTTTCGAACCGCCTTTCTCGTCTTCTTTCAACTCGATTTTCGGGAAACGGGAAAGCCCTACGGCAACCAGCATCACCAGCAACAGCAACGTGAATACCCAGTAAAGCGATACCCAGGGCAGGTCGGGCGGGGTGATACCTGCCAGCAGGTCGATGAAAAAGTTCCTGCCTTCCGTGTATATGTCCGGATTGAGCTCGTGAATGAGGTACGTATATACCAGCGGACTCAGGAACGAAGCGATGCCGAATACGAATTGGGCCACTTCCGCCACGAAAGCATAGTTTTCTTCGCCGCCTACAACGCGTTGCAACGGGTTTAGCACAGTTTGCAGCATAGCCATACCCAAGCCGATGATGAACGATGAGGCAAGCAGCATGGGGTAGGTGTGTATGCAGGCAAACAGCGTAGTGCCGATGAACGGCATCAGGAAGCCCAGAAACAGTACCGGTTTCTCGCCGAAACGGTCGATCATCAGTCCGGCGGGAACCGACATGATGGCATAGGCGATGAAGAAAGAAGTCGGGATGAAGCCCGCCATCGCCAGGTCGCTCAGGTTAAAGTTATGGATAATGTCCGGAATGAGCGGTCCCAGGATATTGGTGATAAACGATATGGTGAACCAGAACGCCATAATCAGCGCCAGCATTCCTAAATTCTTTTTCATACTATTTCGTGTTTAGTGAGAAGACCAGTGACGCAGCGCCGATGCTTCCTGCCTTGTTACCTAAAGATGCAGCCATGATTTGAGTGTTCACGGCACAGTCGGCTATGGCATAGCGGTGTGCCTTCTCGCTGACTTTCCGGATATAGAAGTCGCCGGCTTCGGACAGTCCGCCGCCTATTACGATGCGTTGCGGGCTGAAGATGTTGATGAATCCGGCGATGCCGTGTCCCAGAAAATCGCAATGCTCGTCCAGGCATTCCGTTGCTAGCTTGTCTCCTTCTTTGTAGAGGCGTACGATAAGCTCTCCGTTGATTTCCTCGCCCGGAAACGAGATGCCCGCTTCTGCGGCACGCTTGCTGAAACGGCGCACCAGTGCGGAAGTGGAGGCGTAATGTTCCAGACAACCCACAGAGCCGCATGCGCAGGGTTCGCCGTTGGCGATGAGGGGCACATGGCCCAGTTCGGTGCCGCGGTTGGCAAAGCCGTTGAACAGTTTGCCGCCGATGACCACTGCGCCGCCGATGCCGGTTCCCACGGTCAGGAACACTACATTCTGTGCGCCTTGTCCGGCTCCGTACATCGTTTCTCCCAGTCCCATCAGGTTGGCGTCGTTGCCCATCTGCACGGGCAGCCCCGTTTCCGCTTCGATGCGGTCGGCAAGATTCAGATTCTCCCAGCCTTTGATATTCTCGGCTCCGCCCAGCACAATGCGGTTGGTTTCGTCCACAATGCCGGGAGTGCCTATACCTATTCCTTCCACCGCTACTCCGAGTTGCAGGGCCGAAGCCATTGCCTCTTTGCAGGCGGTTACCAACTGGCCGATTACCGCTTCCGCAGATACATCGGCTTTCGACGGCAGCTTCCCTTGAAAGTGAAATACGCCTTCATTGTCGATAAGGGCGTATTTCACGGAAGTACCGCCAAGGTCAATTCCTATAGCGTATTTTTTCATGATTGTCAAACTCTTTCAGCCCATATAGGAGAACTCCATGCCCATTGTCCGTCGCGCTGGCGCACGCGTACATAATAATAATCGGTGTCGCGCTGCGGCTCTTTGTCTTCCATGTAGTGCTCTACGGTGAAGCAGCTTTCGGGCATGGCGCGGTTAAAGAGAATGGCTTCGCTCAACCAGCCTATCATGAAGTGCGAACGTGAGCCTTCGAGCAGTTCGCCCAGTGTGTGTTCGAACTTCTTGCCGTTGAAGTCTGCGGTGAGCACGCCGTCTTTCGGCATCTCCAGGTCGAGGATTACCGCCTGCATGGCTGCGGTGGTGGTATTCGGGTTCTTGCTGCTGTACAAGTCCAGTTCCGTTTCCTTCTCGCCTACGGAGAGGATGCGGTTGACATGTGTCTTGAATTCGGTTTCGCCCTCCTGAGGAGAGGTGAAGGCAGCGCCGCGGAAGCAGGGGGTAACGCTTACGATACGGCCCTTGTTGACAGACAGCTTGCCTTGCCAGTGCACATAGCGCTCTTCGCGGTTCCAGCCGAAATCCACTTTTACTTTGCAGCGGACGGTGTCGCCTTCCGGTGCAACCGGGGTCAACGGGCCGTTCATGCGTGCCAGTATCTGGCCGTTCTTGACAACGTCTACATAATCGATGCAGCTTTCGCCGGTTACGTTCAGGTAGATGCGACGGCTGTTGCCACGGACTACATCGCCCATGAAAGCGTCGTTGAGGCGGAAGTCGATGATGATTTTATCACCGGTGGCGGCACATACGTGGCGGGTGCGGAGAGCTTCCCAAATGGCGTCGCGGGTCAGTGACGGAGCCAGGACACCGATGCGGCCGTCGCCGTAGCTGCCCGGGTAGCCGGAGTGCTGGTCGGTGGAAGCCATGATACCGAATTTATGTCCTTGTTCCAGACCGTACTGGATGGTTCCTTCCCATTGGCGGGGACCCATATCGTGCAGGTACGGGTAGTCGCCCTGGTCGCTTTCCGCCAGGCCGTGACGGGAATACATCTCGACGAACGGAGTGATGTCTCCTTCGGTGAAGCATTTCCAGTTGTAACCGCGGTAACCGCCCTGATAGCCCATGTGGTGCGGAGTAACGAATACTTTATGTCCTTTGGCTTTCTCTTTCCAGTCTTCGATAGAGGTACATTCCACGAGCGGCGCATCCAGGTCGTAGTTCAGCGCCACGTGGTCGCCGTGCTCCATGCTGTGGGCCTCGTATCCGATGAAGGTAAGGAATTCGCCTTCCTTGTTGTATTCGTTGCTCATCTTTACGTACTTCTCATAGCCGCCTTCGCGCAGACGCTTGAAAGCTCCGGTATGGTAGTCGATTACCCATTTCAGACGAGGGTCGTTTGCACCCGGAATGTCCGGCCACATGGCATGGGGCGTTACGCTGACAAAGTCCAACTGGCCTTTGGCCGCCTCGAAAGCATCGCGCATATCGCCGTGTCCGTAAGTGAGGTTGCAGTGGTTGTGCAAGTCGCCCCAGAATACTTTCAGGTTGCTTGCCGACGGCATAATCTTCTTTGCTTCTTTGCTTCCTGCCACGCAAGAGCCGAGCAGGCTTCCCGAAGCTGCCAGTCCGAGAAAAGACCAGCCTGTGTTTTTTAGAAAACTTCTTCTATCCATGATAATAAATTTAATGGTTTTATCTGTTTTTCATTAATCTTCTGTCGCCCTTGAAAAGCTCGTTTACTTTTTCGTCGGGGTCGTTGTCTTTATACTGCTTTTGAGTCTCTTGCAGCAGTTGCATCAGCTCTTTCTGCTTTTCGGCGTATTCGGGCTTGCCGAACACGTTGTTCATTTCGCGCGGGTCGGCTTTCAGGTCGTACATTTCCCATTCGTCGATGTCGTTGTAGAAATGAATCAGTTTGAAGTCCTGTGTACGGATGCCGTAATGACGTTTTACCGAATGCTCGGCAGGGTATTCATAATAGTGGTAGTAGGCAGCCTTGCGCCAGTCGGCGGGTGTCTTGCCTTCGTTCTCCAACACCGGTTTCAAGGAAGTACCCTGAATGTCCGACGGGATTTCCACACCGGCAAAGTCGAGGAAAGTGGGAGCGAAGTCCACATTCATGCAGATTGCATTGCTTGTGCTTCCCGCCTTGATGGCTTTGGGATAGCGGATGATAAGCGGCATGCGCTGGCATTCCTCGTACATGAAGCGCTTGTCGAACCAGCCGTGTTCGCCGAGGAAGAAGCCCTGGTCGGAAGTGTAGACGATGATTGTATTGTCCAGCTCTCCGGTCTTTTCAAGATAGTTCAGAAGGCGGCCGATATTTTCGTCCACAGACAGTACGGTAGCCAGGTAGTCGCGCATGTATTGCTGGTATTTCCAACTGATTAACGCCTTACCTTTCAGGTCGCCTTTGCGGTATTCGGCAATGCGCTGCGCATATACGGAGTCCCATTTGTCCTGTACGGCGGCAGGCATGCGCTTGTACACGCTGTAAAGGCGGTTGGTGGTATCCTTCAGCATCTCTTCGCGGGTCAGCAGTTTCAGGTCCCAGTCGTTGGTCAGGGTATGTTCGATGGACATGTCCTGCTCGCGGGCTGCTCTGCCGCGTCCCTCGTAGTCATCGAACAGGCTGGCGGGTTCCGGGAATGTGGTATTGTTGAAGATGCCCAAGTGGCGCGGAGCCGGCATCCAGTTGCGGTGAGGCGCTTTCTGATGATACATCATGCAGAACGGTTTGCTCTTGTCCCTGCCTTCGAGGAATTTGATGGCCTTGTCTGTGATGATGTCCGTGGCATAACCTTTCTCTACGATATGTTTGCCGTCTTCCCAGAAATCGGGGTCGTAATAATCGCCCTGTTCGTGCTGGCCGCTCAGGATGCTCCAGTGGTCGAAGCCCTGCGGTTCGCTGATAAGGTGCCATTTGCCGATCATGGCCGTCTGGTAGCCGGCTTGCTGGAGCAGTTTCGGGAATGTCTGCTGGTCGCCATTGAAGGTGCTTGCATTATCCGTAAAGCCGTTTTCGTGGCTGAACTTACCGGTAAGGACGCAGGCGCGTGACGGGCCGGAAAGGGCATTGACCGCGTAGCAGTTGTCCATACGGATACCTTCGTTGGCTATACGATCCATGTTGGGAGTTTGCAGGAGATTACCGCCATAGCAGGACATGGCTTGTGTGGTATGGTCGTCCGTCATCATGAAAATTATGTTCGGACGCTTGGGTTCTTCTTTTTGCTGGCCGGCACAGGAAGCGAGGCTTAATGTGGCTAACGGAAGAAGTACATTGGAAAGATTGTTTTTCATAACCGGGATATATCGCTTTTCATTATGAAGAAAGGGACTGCTCAAAAACTAAAATCGCTATCGCTTTGCTTTTCATTTTTGGGCACTCCCTTTCGTCATGTTGCTTTTATATTATAATTTGTAATTTAAAGACTGTTTCTTGCCGTTTACTTTCACCTCTACTTCCAGTCCGTTTTCATTGAATGCCTTGTTTTTGAACTTGGCAGACAATTTGGGGGCGTCTGCGCTGTTCTTTATCGGACAGATAACGGTGATGTAACGTACTGCATCTTCGCTGTCTTTCTTCACATTGAAGGATACGTTCATGCGTTTGTAGCGTTTGCGGTAAGCGGTGGAGCACCAGCCCGGCTCTTTTTTCATCGTCATGCCTTCGGGGCCGAAGCATTGCAGCTTCATGTTGCTTCCTTCTTCAAACTGAGTGACGAAAGTCATGTCCTCGCGGCTGTTGGCGATTTCGCCTTTCGGCATCTGGTAGTGCAGGTTAATGGAGCCTTTCTGGCTTCCCACCATTTCGTCTACAATTACGAAGTAGCTGTTGTCTACGAAGAATACGGAACGGCGGTGTTTCAGGTTCTTGTAGCTCGGATTCTCGGTAACCAATATCTGTACGTTGCCTTCCGGCTGCCACAGCTTGGTTACGGATTCGGTCTGGTCGAGATTCTTGTTGTTCAGCGTTACGGTGTTGTGTACGCAGGTCTGACGGTGCCAGTTGCGTTGTTCCATCACTTCGCCCTCGCCGGCATATACGTAAGAACCGGAATCGGGGAACAGGTTTTTGCCGTTGAACCAGAGTTCGAAAGTACCGTTATCCGGCTGGCAGTGCCAGAATGCTTTCGGGCCGGCCTTTACCACCATTTGCGTGGCATCCGTTCCCCAAGAGTTACGGAATACGAAGAAACCGGATTTCAGGAAACCTTTGGAGAGATATTCGGGCAGTGCGCCTTCTTTGCCGTCTGTTGCCAGATACTTGATGAACTGGTTCTTCGGGAACATCTTGCTCCAGTTGCGGTAGTTCTTCAGCATTTCTTTCTTATTGGTAAGTTTGGCATCGCTGAAACACGGATTGGTGTAGTCGGGGAAAGAAACGTTGGCATAGAATACAATCATTTTCTCGATTGTATCCAGGTACTCCTGCGGGAACTCGTTGCGGAAACCGTTCAGGTCGGCAATGTTCAGTGCCTTGCAGAAAATGTTGATGGCAGCGAGGTGGTAGTGCGGGTCGAGCTCGAACTGTCCGCCGTCGTTATACACCTGTACGTTGATTTCACGGTTCATGATGTCGATGCCGCTCTTTCTCCAGGCAGCAGCCTCTTTGAATTCGGGGAAGAAAGCGCCGGCGTAGATCATACGCTGTGCCTCGAACAGCAGGTGATTGCCCTGTGCAGAGTAATTGCCCAATATATGGATGGCATGTTTGTGGTAGTTTACCAGGAACTCGGTCAGGAACTCCGGAGTGAAAGAGGGAGACGGGAGGAACAGTTGGAACTGTGAGGTCTGGTCTTGCAGACGGTTGCTCACTTCCAGCGGACGCCATGCGAAACGTGCGTTTTCCACATCACCTTTCAGTTGGTTGTCACCGGTCATTTCATACTCTTTCTTGTCAACCTTCACCAGCGGGTTTTTCTTGATCCAGTCGATGTACTGTTTGGTCCACTCTACGGCGTATTTCTCGTCGCCGCTTACACGATAGGCCTTGCCCATGGGAGTAAACCATTTGTGGCGGTGCAACTGCCAGCGCAGTTCGTTGTCCTTTACCGGCCAGTATCTCCAGTCGATGTCTTCACCGTAGTTGAATGACGGCTGGTAGCCTTTGTGGGCAAAGAATGTATGTTGCAGAGCCTCGTCGGCCATTTTCTGTTCGTCCTTGCCGATGGTAACCTTTTTCAGGTTTATGTCGGGAGTCTTCACGTTGGTACGTGCACGGTAGTAGTCGAGCAATGCTTTGGCTGCATCGGCATCTTTGCCTTCCTGGTGCAGGGCCTTTACTTTCTCCAGTCCGGGATAATCCAGGTTGAGGAGCGAGAACACTTCGGTTTTCAATTCCTGGGCATTTGCTTTGCCAACGAAGCAGGCAAGTGCCAGCAGGACGATATATTTAAAAGTCTTATTCATAATGTTTGTTGGTTTACAGTCTGGTTATTAGAGGTTTTTGTAGCTGATACCTTTCAAGTCCATGAAGCGTTTCAGGGCTTCCAGGTAATAGTAATCCGCATAGTTCAACGGAGTGTCGATTTCCGAACCGTTAGGCAGCGAACCGGTAGAGTGCATCAGGATGAATCCCTGGTTTTCGCCGACCTTTGCCAGATAGGCGTCGCCCGACAGGCTCTTCAGGATTTTTTCTGCATAATCCAGGTATTTCTTTCCGTCGGGAACCATTGTGCTCAGCTCTATCAGGGCGGAAGCGGTTACGGAAGCGGCGGATGCGTCGCGCGGAGTCTCTTCGGTTACGGGAGCGTCGTAGTCCCAGTAAGGAATGGCATCGTCGGTCTTGACACGGTTCATAATCATGTCGGCCACTTTTACGGCGAAATTCAGGAAAGTAGTGTCTTGCGTCTCACGATAGCAGGCAGTATAGCCGTATACGGCCCATGCTTGTCCGCGTGCCCATGAAGAGTCGTCGTTCTTGCCCTGGAATGTCTGTTTCTTCTCTACCGTGCCGTCGTTGTTGTAGCTTACTACGTGCCAGCAGGTATAGTCGGGGCGGAAGTGGTTGTTCATGGTAGTCATTGCGTGTTTTACGGCGATGTCTTTATAAGAGTTGTTGCCGGTTGCCTTGGCTACATTGAACAGCAAATCCAGGTTCATCATATTGTCGATGATAACGGGGAAGTTCCATGTTCCGAAGTCCCATGAACGGATAGCCGAGATGGAATCGTTGAAGCGTCCGCACAGGTTGTCGGCTGTTTCTTTCATTACGGCTGCAATGGTGTCGTTAGGAGCCAGACGCTCTGCGTTGCCGTAACTGCAATTTACCATGAAGCCCAGGTCGTGCGTACCGGTGTAGTAACGGACGGGGTTCAACAGGTTGGTATATTGGATGGCCCATGTTTTCAGTGTATCGTTGCCCGTCAGTTCGTAGGCATACCACAAAGAGCCCGGGTAGAAACCGCTGGTCCAGTCATAAACGCTGCACAAACGGCGTTTTCCCAACTGGTCGGCTGTAGGCTGCGCACGGAGCGAGTCCTTGAAAGTAAGCGAGTCTCTTTCCAACTGGCGGCACAGGAAGTTCATGTCATAGCCTGTACGGATAGAACGCGGCAGCATATTAGTGGACGAAATTTCTTCTGCGGTTAATTGCAGTTGCGCAGAGGCTGCGTCCAAGCCTTTTTTAATCCAACTGTAGTCTTCTTTGGGTTGTGTTTGGCATGACACGAAAGTCAATGCACCCAAAGCCAAGAGAACAAGGTTCTTTTTCATGTTATTCGTTTTTAAAATAATTGATTTTAGTAGATTTTGTAACGAAAGCAAAGCTAACGGATTTTTTATGGTTCTTGTAGCAAGAATGTTGAAAAGGCAATTAATCCGCGTTCTTTGAATGTCACTTTTGTTGAAAAGAGTTTAGAAAATCTCCAATATGCCCCTCTCTGGGCATATTGGAGATGTATTTTGGTGGATTATTACCATTTCGGATTTTGGTTGAATTGGGTGCACAAGTCCATTTCGCGTTGCGGAATAGGCATTAATTCGTGTTTACCCTTTTCAGTGTAATCATAGATTACGTAATTAGGAATTAGAGTGTTCTTATCATCTTCTCTTTCATCCCACCATGCTTTTAAGGCATTATAAGTTTCTTCAATGGTTTCAGAATAGATTCCCCAACGTATAAGGTCAAGGCGGCGATGTCCTTCGAAAGCCAATTCGTATGCACGTTCTTTTTGGATGGCTTTACGGAATTCGGCTTGATCCATTCCTGCTTTTAAAACATATTCAGAGTGAACGATTCCATCAGGCTCTGTATAACCACGTTTGCGGACTTTGTTAACGGCGGCGTACGCATCTGTGGTAGGACCACCTTTCCATTCGTTCAATGCTTCCGCATAGAGAAGCAGTACATCGGCATAGCGCAATACATACCAATTGACAGTTGATTTATCATTATTAATGAAAGGTACGCTTTCTACATATTTGTCAATATCCCATTTGGCTGGAGTATAGCTTTGCTTGGCTTTTACAGCTTTCTTGGGGTTCAAATCTTTGCTTAATGCAGTAGGGCGGTCGTCTGTTATTTTAGCAGCTAAATAGAAAGTTCCTGTATATGAAGTACCTGTGCTACTTTCATTATGTCCGTGCTTATAATTAGCAATGGATATGTTCTGACGTCTGTCATGGCTTTCTCCGGTTGAAGGATCGGGTGCAGCTTCTGCTCTCCAGTCAAGCACAAATGAATGTACCACTTGTACGTTGGCAGCACAACTTCCGCTTTTACCGGCTTGAGTTGTCGTCTTCACACCGTTCCATTTTCCGATACGTCCTACAGGGTCGCTATTTCCTGAATATGTAGGAGAGTAGAAAGATACTTCAATCAGACTTTCTGTCGGGTCCCAGATACCATTACAAGTATTTTTCCACAATTGCTCATAATCGTTTAACAAATCATGTTTTCCTGATTCTACCAGAATTTTAGCTGTTTTTGCGGCTGCTTCCCATTTGCTGGTGTCCTGTATCGGATAACCGGCCCAAGTTGCATATACTTTGGTTAACAGACCCAATGCAGCCCCTTTGGAGAAACGGTAATCTTTATTGCTGCGGTAGTCCTTATCTGTAGCATATGGCAAAATATCGCAAGCATACAGCAGATCGTCTTCGATAAACTTATAAACGTCCACGGGATCAGCTTGTACAAAAGTACTCGGGTGTTGGTTGGACATGGCTGTGCTTGTCATTAATGGAATGTTGCCCCAGCGGCGTACCAGCTCGAAATAGTACAGTGCTCTTAAGGCTCTGGCTTCGGCAATATAAATAGTAGCCAATTTTTTGTCCGTTTCATTATATGATTCCATTTTGACAGAAATACGTTCCAGAAAATCATTGGCATTATAGATACCGGAGTAGAGTGCAGCCCATGTGCTCTGTACTTCTGCCTGTGAAGTAGGGTAAGCATTGGTAGGCAGTATGCGGAAGTTTTCGGTTGTACTTCCTTCCACCTGTGAAATGTCTGTTCCCATAGAGAAGTAGATGGACAAATGATAGCCGTACATTGCATCTTCTACAGTAGAACGATACACGCCAAGCAATACATCTTGTGCTTCTTTGGCATCATTCATGTATTTGTCTTTCTCTACTTCGGTACTACTCTCTTCTTCCAGCGAACATGAAGCGGGAAGAAGGCATAAAGCTAAAAATCCTATATAGTATATAAACTTTTTCATATGTATATTATTTTACGAATTAGAATTGAAGGTCAAGTCCCACTGTGAATACTCGGCTCTTAGGATAAGCACCCCAGTCAAGACCCGGCATCATCGGATTATTCAGACTGTTAACTTCCGGATCATAGCCGCTGTAGTTATTCAGACAGAATAAGTTTTGACCGGTAACGTATACACGGAGTCTGGAAGCATGGAATTTGTTAGTCCATTTCTTCGGTAGGGTATATCCCAGTGTCAGGTTTTTCAGGCGAAGGAAAGAACCGTCTTCTACGAAGCGTGAGTATACATCATTTGTAATATATCCTTTAGTAGAGGGTACGGAGTTAGACGCATTGGTCGGAGTCCAACGGTCTGCTACTTCGGCAAGCATGTTACGGCGTCCGCTTCTGGTTTGTGTAGCGTATAGACGGGTAGCATTGTAGATGTCGTTACCGTAATTGAACTGGAACATAAAACTTAAATCGAAGCCTTTATATTCGAAAGTATTGGTGATACCGCCAAACCATTTCGGCATAGCATTACCTATTACGGTACGGTCTTTGGTAGTGATGTCACCGTCACCGTCTTGGTCTTTATACTTCACGGCTCCGGGACGTGCGCCATTCGGTTCGCCTTTTACTCCTGTGCTGTAACGGGAGTTTTGAGTAACGCCCGGTTTCAATACCAGTTTACCGTCTGTATCAGTATAGAAATCATCGTATTGGTATACACCATCAAATTCGTATCCGTAAATCAAACCTAATGATTCGCCTACTTTGGCAATGTAGTCGTATCCGGTGAAGTTGCTGTCAAAACCAGAGCGTGCATACATATGACTTGCACCGTCTGCCAGCGCTTTCAGTTCGTTGCGGATGAATGAAATATTGAAATTGGTATTCCATGTGAAATTTTTAGTCTGTATGTTGGTAGAGGTTATACTCAATTCAATACCTCTGTTCTGTATTTTACCGATATTTTGCCATTGTGAAGTAAAACCTGTGGCTTGTGCCAACGATTGTGCAAGTAACAAGTCTTTTGTATTCTTGATAAAGAAGTCTGCGGTGACGTTCAAACGGTTATCTAAGAAACCTAAATCTACACCTAAATTGACAGAGCTTGAACCTTCCCATTTCAAGTTGGAGTTCTTGAGTTGTTTGGGTGTCAATACAGTAACAGTGTTATTACCTATACCATACTTTATATTTGAATACATATCCAAAGAGAGGTAGTTGCTGATACGGTCGTTACCCACGATACCCCAACCGAAACGAACTTTGAAGTTGGATATCCATTTCAGGTCTTTCATGAAAGCTTCCTCAGATACACGCCATGCAGCGGAGAATGAGGGGAAGAAACCCCATTTGTTTTTTTGGGAGAATACGGTAGAACCATCAGTACGTACTGTAGCAGTCAACAAATAACGGTTGTCATAGTTATAGTTGGCACGGGCAAAGAAGGAGAGCAATGTCTTGTCATAGTAATCGGTATTTACCTTACTCGGAGTAGCTCCCAATCCTAAATTGTTGTTGCCCAAATTATCAAACGGGAAGTCCATAGCTTCACCCAGCAAATATTCGGAACTTCTGAAAGAAACTTCATGTGCCAGCATCACATCATAGTTATGCTTCTTCACTTTATCTTTCCACGTCAAAGTATTAGTATTCGTCCAGCGTACATCGCGTCCCATTTGTGTACGTCCATAGGGCTTCTCACCATTACGGTATGCTTCTTTTGAACCGTCTCTATAGAAAATATCGGTACGGTTATTGGTTGTATTGTAAGAACCGCTGGTTTTGAATGTTAATCCTTTGATAATTTGCCAGTTTACAGATGCGTTTGCAGACCACATTTCTGCACGCTTTTCATTGGTTACCGATTCAGCTTGCTTTACAGGATTTACCTGTGCCAGACTTTCACCGGAATTCAACATTTCGGGGTCAATGGCAGACTCCAAAAGTTCTTCATTCGTCATTTTCAAACCGCCGGTAGGACGTGCACTTAATATTTGTGCCAGCATATTGAAACGTCCGGAGTCGCCGGATGTACCTACACCTTTACGGTTGGTCATGGCGTAGTTTACAGTCAGGTTGAAAGAAACTTTCTTGTTGATTTTCTGATCCAAACGGAACTTGGCAGTGGTTCTGTCGAAGCCGCTATTCTTGAAGATACCGTTTTCTACATAGCGTGAGAGCGAACCGTTATATTTGGTATTGTCTGTACCGCCCATAATGGTTACATTATGGTCTTGAGACCATGTAGGATTGAATGTTTCTCCTTGCCAGTCTACTCCGGCAACACCGATATAATCGTCAAGTGTTTGATACTTGTAAGGAACTCCTTCTGTTTCT
>ERZ772816.648-NODE-648-length-37440-cov-24.953136_pt1 | contig 37440 bp, 44 predicted proteins | sample MGYA00511359_ERZ772816 | MGnify/ENA primary metagenome ERZ772816 (study PRJEB29015, sample SAMEA2737710) | human gut metagenome | biome: human gut; feature: human-associated habitat; material: faeces | place: China | collected 2012 ...
GGGGCACAACCATTATTTACTAACCCTTGCCATTTATGTGTGGCTCACATTTATGAGGGGCGTGACAGAATCGAACTGCCCTCCTCTACAATGCTGCGCATTACATTAGTCACACCAGCCAAACGCCCCATGTTCACCCGCCCCATCTTCGCAGACCGGACAGGCAGGTTAACAAATAGTTCCCGGATAGGCGGTCAAGCCACACCGGGATAGTTAACTGTTAGCTGAAATTAAATCACTTAACCCGAACCTTTCACGGGACTTCTGCGTGAGCAGAGGGCTTTCGATTAATTATATCAAGTCTAAAATCTTTGTCTTTGCAATAGCGTCCAGCTTCATATCTTGAAGCCCCTGTTTCATGTATTCCGCTGCCTTTTTGTTGGCATCGTCCATGTCTTTTGCCGAAAGGAGAACATAGTATTTATTCTCCTTTTCTTTTCCGTTGTCGTCTACGAAAATCTCAACAAGAGTAACCTTATAAAAGAACTCATCTTCCTGCTTTTCGTTGACAATCTCACGTATCTTGCTTCGGCTGATTGCGAAAACATCACAATCGCCATTGTACAGTTCATTGCCTTTCAATTCCACATGACCGAAAAGTTCATCATCAGTTATGTAATGTTCGGTGACTTCTTTTTCATCGCCTTTCTCGTTAACCTTGTTTACTTTAAGCTTAAATTCGTACAGCATAATTTTATATGTTTTTTGATTATTAAATTATTTAATATCTATATGCAATAGATTTTCTCGTATACCATTCATTTTAAGCCATTTTTCAAAAAGAGATTTTGCCTTTTCCAATGTATCTATGCAATCACCATCATGCGTATAACATAGTTTATTTGAGTAATTTACATAAATATATTAACGTTAAGATAGACGGCTTTTGCTTTCAGGTTCTCGTCCATACTTACATAAAGGTCGTTTTCTTCTATAGGAATGACAACGCATTTCTTATTCTTGATTGTTGCTATGCCCGCTTTTTCGAGCTTTAGCAAATTTACGTTTCCGGTTAAATTCATTTCTTATTGAGTATTTGATTAATAATTTTATTTGCTTCGGTTATACGCTTCTCAAATTCGGCTATTACAGCTTCATCTCTTGTTATCTCTACAATGTGAATGCTATGCTTCAAGAACGGGCAGAAAACGACAAAATCGGCTTTGCCCAAACCCGTACAGGACATCTCCGCTTGTACTTGGTAGAAATATTTAGGATTAACAGCTTTCAGAGTTTTGTTATCCTTAACCTCTGCCATGTATTCTATGAATGTTTTAGGCAAAGGACATTTCACCTCTACCACCTTTCTTGTGCCATTCCTAATCGCTATCCGGTCGGGAGAAGCTGAGAAATAAGGTATTGTAGGATGTTGTATGCTTTCGCACTCTTCAAGTTCGCATCCGGTAACAAGCTGATAACATTCGGCTGCGAAATCCTCATTATCATGCCCAAACTCTATAAACTTGTTGTTGATGCTTACCTGGTTTTGGTATATCTCAAACAGATAATCATCTTCAATATATTTAGGAAGAATATTACGCTCTGCTGCGACTTCATATATATAGGAAAGAGCTGTCTTTCCAAACAATTCCCCTCTCTTTCCGCTTGTCATAAGGTCACCAATGCGGCTACCAGTTATCTTTCCCAAGCGGGACACCATCCATTCCTTTGAACCTTGTTCTATCATTGTGCGGGCTGGTTAAAGATTTCACCTGTTGTCTTATCAATTACTGGCTTCATTGCTTTTTTCATAGCTTCTTTCTTTGCTTCCTTACTTCCTCTGATTGGTTTCATAAGTTCATCAACAGTAGTATCTCCGTCTTTCAGGGACTGAACAATTCCAAGAAGTAGCGCGATTTCATCTGCTTTAATCTGATTGATTGTCTGTTTACCACACAACTTGATTGTTTCCTCTTCTGTAATTCCGTATTCGTCAAATAAAAAATCTATTGCTCCTTTTCTTCTCTTGATTATTTTTTCTTCATCAGACAAATCGCCAGTGATGAACTTTTGCGCAGCCCTATAAACTTTCTCAACGACCGCTTTTGGAACGACCGCAAACACCGCATTTCTGTATGCAATACTGTTTGCTGCATTCCCAGTAACGGTAATCATATCATCCGAAAAACGTTGTCCTTTGCTATTGACAATACTTCTGCGAACTTCAAAGGCGGAAGCTACGTTCGCTTCCAAATCCCAGCAGGTTCCTCTACTGATTATCTGCTTATCGGTGATTTGAACCACCTTGGCTTCTGTCCTTATGTTCCCCCAGTTAGATACAATAATCTTGGCGAGGTGCACAGATGGGCCGGTAATAGGTTTCCCACCACGAGGTAACGCATACCCGCAGCTTTGCGCCGTCTCAACATCCATTGTTGCTATAGCGATAGAATTGTCAACGCATCTTTTAATACTTCTTGGATATTGTTTAGCTGTTGCCACTTGACTGTCAACACTGGCGCGTTCAACCGCATCTACCTGTACGATTTGTACATCCTGCGCTTCTACAGGAAGCACTTCGTAATTTTCTAATCCCATAATATGATAAATTTTTAATTCAACAATATCTTGATAACCCCTGACTAAGGCAGAGATTAGTTCTTTCTTCTTCAAGTTCAGCAGGAGTGTAATCGTATTGGTTACATTCCATCTCTGCGCGCAACTCCTCAATGTCTTCCTCTATAAGCTGAATGATTTCTTCTTTTGAAGAATAGCCGTATTTGGGAAGATAGCCCAAATCGCAAGCTTTGACTTCGTTCAGCTCCTTGTACAGTTCTTCAAGTTCATTTTCCATTGTATTGTGTTTTTAAACCGCCCGTACAAGGTTAAAGGGAAGCGGTGCGCACTTCGCTTCTCTCACGGCTTTTAGTACGGTAATAGCTCTGACCTTTTCTGCGGCTGAATTTGGTTAAGTAAAATAGTACATCTTACTGTTCCCAACTCCCAACTTCTTCACTCTGATAGTTGTAATGAACGGAAAGTCTTTTTTGGAAATCTTGCTTAGGGCTTCTTTAATAGGAGTGGAGTTTGTAAAGAACTTGCATTCCGTACCTTCATGTTTTATTTTTACTACATATCTGTCTGAACCATGCTGTGTTTTTACACCCGATTCAAAATCAAGTATTTCAATTTCACAGTTAAGAATATCGGTTATTGAAACCTGCGGAACTGGAAATATATGTCGGTCTGCATCAATTTCAATTCCTAATTCACTGAATCTTTTCATTCTTAATAATCTTTTTAATAAGGTGCTTAGAATTACAATGCTTCGCCCAACCCAGCCATGAACAGATTGCCATTTTGTAATCATGCGGGGTTATATTCTTTTTGTTTAATGCAGATACTTTACGGCAAAAGTTTTTCTTTATGGATTTCCGCATCAATGTATGCGTATGAAAAAATACGTATCCCACGAAATCTATTCCCCTGCTATCTACCGGAAAAAACTGATAGTTGCCCTTTAATTGCAGGTGCAGTTTCTCATTAAGATATGAGTTGATTTCAAGAAGAATACTGTGTAACTCTTTCTTGCTGCTGGAAAGTATCACCATGTCATCGGCATATCTGTAATAATATGGCATTCGCTTTTCTTCCTTAATCCAATGGTCGAAATAAGAAAGATATAGATTCGCAAAGAATTGGGAAAGATAGTTACCGATAGGAACACCCGGTGCTGAATCTATAATACCATCCAGAAGGGCAAGCACCTTTATGTCTTTTATTTTCTTACGTATGATACGTTTCAGTATGGAGTGGTCTATTGACGGATAATATTTGCGAATATCCATTTTCAGACAATATTTTGTTCCATCAGCATCTTTCAGGTCTTTCTTCAAATGTTTAACTACTCCATGAATGCCTTTTCCTTTGATACAGGAATAAGTGTGTGAAATGAAAATCGGTGTCCATATATCTTCAAGGATGTTCATTATAGCGTGATGCACAACACGGTCACGAAATGGTAGCCTGTATATCTCACGCTCCTTTGGGTCATGTATAATGAAAGTCGTGTATTGAGAAGTGATATAGCTTCTTTCCGACAATTCTTTGTGCAAGGAAAGTATGTTGTTATCCAAATCTTTCTCAAACTGAATAAACTCCATACGTTTTTCCTTTGCCCTTTTTAGCTTTAGAATAAGCAAGATAAAGATTATCTATATCATAGATGCGATGATATAAATTCCCAAAGCGTTTCATAGCCTTTGTTTTCTAATAAGAGTTTTCGGGTTAAACCTACCAACACCGTTTGAATTGTTGTTTTCCACCAAGAGGTGAGGTTTCTGCCCTTTGAAGTTTTACAACATAGGTGAGACCTGCTACCTGCATTCGCATACGCATTATCGTAATTCGAATCGTTGAAAGCGAAAGAGGAAGGAGACAAGGGCAGACAACCTTTGTATGCTTATCCTATCTGGATGTCTTTCCAAATGTCAATAAATTGTTTTGCCGAATATGCCGCAAGTTCGCGTGTTTTATAACAAAGGCGAGACCCGCTACCCGCAATCGCATACGCATCACCGTAACCCGAACCGCAGAAAGCGAAACCGGAAGGAGACATAATGAAATAGGGATAATACTTGTTCTCATCCGAGTTATCCCAGTCTGCTTTCCAGCCTTCATTCAGAGCTTCCGTAATAACTTCCATTTTATATAACGCAATGAAATGCCTGCGCATGTCTTTGGGTAAATCTGAAAAATCAGGGACACCTTTTCTTTCTGTTTCTTCCATTGCGTCTTCAAACGTTTTGATTCTATCCATTACGTTTTGATTGGCAAATATTTCTTTGCCGTATAGATTTTCAAGCATCTGCTTTCCTTTATTGTCCGCTTCTCTCCAAGCCTTTAAAGTCATAATTGTAAGTTTATAGGGTTATAGAATAAATTGTTTCCACAAATCAATGAATTGCTTCCCGCAATAATTGGAAAGCTTTTCACTTTTCAAACAAAGGCGAGACCCGCTACCCGCATACGCCCACGCATAAGCGTAAAACGAACCGCGGAAAGCGAAAGAGGAAGGAGACCCATTAGGCTCGAACCACGGATACCAGCGTCTCACGTTTGCATCGCATACATCAGCTTTCCAACCTTCGTTTAGGGCTTCTATAATTAGAGTCAGCTTTTGGTAAGCAATATCGTGTTCCGTCAAGCCTAACTCCAATAGCTTTTTCTCATCGAGTGGTTCCCTTCCCAACTCGTGGCAAGCATCAAGGTAGGTTTTCACTCTTTCTGTAACGTCTTGTGAAAAGAAATCCTTTCCAAAAGATTCTTCCAATACTGTTTTTAATTCTTTTGAACCGCTCCGATATAGTTCACGGGCTTTTTGTTCACTTAATTGTAATGTTTTCATATAATTGTTATTAATGGGTTTCAAATAAAAACCGGACTATCTTCACAGACCGCCCGGCTACGACTAAACAAATACTTCATCTGTAGTGAAGATGTTGCGACACCCGGACTCGAACCGGGACGAGTTGTCAAGCTCCGCACATCTAAGGTTTGACATTCCTATCATAGAGTGCTGCGTCTACCATTCCACCATGTCGCAGTGTTTCCCGGCCAGCACGTGGACGGGACTGTTTACATTAAAAAGCTATCATGAATTATTCACCCTTACAGACTTATCTAAAAATTTTTTTTAGTCCTACATTCATAGCATCTCTCTTAGCTTCGTCAGAAGGATGAACATATATATTAAGAGTGGTGCTAACATCGGAGTGTCCCAAAATAGACGATGTAGTTTTTATATCTACTTTATTTTCTATGAGAGTTGTAGCGAATGTGTGTCTTAGTCCATGAAACTTAATACAGTGGTCTAATTTTACTTTTTCAAGAATATAAGCTTTGTAATAATTCCGAAACGTACGAGGCTCAATAGGCGCATCCGAACAAGTGCAGACATAATAATCATCATTACTTACCGATTTAAACCTCTTCACTATCGGAAGAATACTTTTCATAATAGGAATGTACCTATCAGATGATGTAGTCTTAGGAGTGCCTATTTCGACCCACGTCTTTTTAGTATCAGGGTCATAAATACGCTCCATTGTTTTATTTACATGAATCATTTTACAGTCTAAATCAACATCTTGCCATTGCAAAGCACATACTTCGCCTATTCTCATGCCTGTACAGATAGTAAGTAATATTCCAAGATTACGAGGTGACGGGTTCTCTATGGCATAATCTACTATTCTCTTGTATTCAGCATTTGTATACCTTTCTATTTTAGATACGCCTGTTTTAGCTTTAGTAGGCCACGTCATTTTCCAGCGAGTATCTGGTACATTTATTTCAAATTCTTCGGAAGCGAAATGTATGAGCATTTTTAATACAATTAAAATATCATTGCAGTATTTTAAAGATTAATAAATATTGGCTCCCTTCAACGCAACAATACGTGTTTAGCTTTCAGCGTGCCCGAATTTGACGGGAAGGGAGTATATAATAGTACCAGCGATAATGACGCCCAAACATCATACTTTAACGGTCAACGGACGATTTTCCGCGCTGATACATAGACTACTATTGTAGTATGTTCATTAACTTAATCACGCTGCTGCCTTATGCTCGTATTCACCTCTCAATGAACAGTCTTCGCAATCGGTTGCTTGCACGCTATACATCGCCTCAGCTATGTGTATATATAGATATACTGCTTATCAGCGCAGGCTAATTTTACGTGCCCTGAACACGACTTCATTTTTGAGGGTTAAGTCTCCCATCCCGAATGTTTGGCTCATCGGTTTCGCCTATAATGCTCCCTCTGCACGACTCGAACGTGCGACCTTCGCTAACCGGAAATTACCGGATACTAAACCTTCGAACAAGTAACCATAGCGATGCTCTGCCTGGCTGAGCTAAGAGGAAGGAGCGTTGTTCACACAACGCGGTTTCTTTCTATGAACCTTTCAATGCTTTTCAAGTCGTACCAAATGGTACGTTTGTTATATTGGGAAAATGATATTTCGGCATTGTTCCTTAGTTTTTCCAACAGTTTATCACTGCATCCTAAGTATGCCATTGCTTCCTTAGCGGAAAGCCATAGTTTGTTGACCGGCTCTACCTTTCCTACAGATTTCGTTCTTCCCATAACCTACCAACTTAAACTGTCGTAATATTCTTTGTTATTTAAATAAGTCTTTACGATTTGAGTATCGCTACAACCTTCGCCGAGAGAATCTACAATAACATTGTAAGCCGTTTCCGTCATGTTGTATATGACTTCCTGATTATAATCTGATTTACCTGCGATGCCGAGAAGGAATAAGAAGCCGATAAATCCTATTGCAAACATGGCTGTCTGTTTTGATATTCTGTTGATATTCATAATGATATTATTTAAGTCGTTTTACTATCAACCCTTCAGGGCAGCTTGTCGAATAAAAGCTATATCCGTTTTTAGATAGTCTGGACATGGTAGAGCGGGCTACATTGGGTTTTATATGCTTGTCCTTTATAATTACTGTGTCACCGACTTTTATACTTTTTAATGTGTCGGATGGAGATATTTTCTTTACTGCTATTGTCTTGATGTCATTCATATTTATGTGCTAATTGTATTAATCACCCACGAAACAAGAGCCAAAACGCCCTCTGTTGTTAGAAGTATAATAGACGGAAGCCGGAGCATTGAAATTATCATAGGCGCTTCTTTTTGCCGGCTTATAGCCTTCATTCTCCTTTCTTAATCTATTAGTGAACGCTTTGTCGTCAGCAGACTTATAGTCTACCATATTGGATATTTCCTCTTTTACGCGGACAGAAAACTTTGCCATCTTCCATGACTTTTTCAAGCTTTCAGACCAGGTGTATTTTCCGGTCTTGTAGAAGTTGTGAGCCTTTTTCATTATGTCTGATAAATCGTACTTCATATTTGCTTTCTTTATTTATTTTCTTATCTTTGTATTTACTTTAAAAAATAACGTTGTTGATTAACAACAGTGCAAAGATAGGTATCTTTTTAGATACTACAAAAATAATAGTATCTTTTTTGATACTATTTTGTATGTTATAAAACATGTTTTTAGCAAAACTCTGATTAATATATTGTTATGTTTGAGTTTAGGACAGCATCGAAGGGGAGAAAGGAGTATCCTAAGGTAATAATGCCGGAGGAAAAGGATAAAATCCTGTATGAACTTCTTAATAAAGAGGGAAATGGTTTTTATTTTGAATATAAAAATGTCCCAGACCTTAATATCAGTATGGTGCAATTTGAAAAAGTGATGATTGAACTTGAAGATATGGGGATGCTTAAAATTGAAGGTTATAAGAATGGCGGTAAAATATATCTTAATTCAAAATTGGATACATTCTACCGCTATGGAGGGTTTAAGATGCAAGACCAAATGCTTTCAAATGATTTGGAAAGATTAAAACTTGAACTTGAAAATCTTAAGAATGCGGTGGAGCCACCCGTTTCGGAGAAAGTAAAAACCATCACTGAAATTGCGGCATCTATTACATCTGCATTGGCTTTTGCTTTCGGGAGGGTACAGCCCTAAATGTTTTTCAAGAAACGTAATAGGTGATTCTTTTTCACTGTCGCTGCTAATTTCATGCAGTGAATGAAATATTACTTCACCGTCTTCGGCGTTTGTAACGGTTCTCTCTACATTAAGGCTGTTTTTCCCCTCAACGTATCTACGGGAAATTGTAATTGTGTAATTAGGTTCATTTTTCATAATTCGTTCTTTGAAATGTTGTACAATCGGTTAATTGATAATATAATTTTATGGATAAAAATTTGATTTTGATGTGCAAATCTGCTACCGAATACATTATTAGGAACAAAAGCATTTCCCAAAAGAAGTGCGAAGAATTATTTGGTAGTAGTGGTACAGTAGTTTTTGAGAAGCTAAAAAGTTTAGGAGCAGGCAAAAATATTGGATATGGAGATTTGCAAGTCACCCAAGAAGCCAAACGGCTTATTGATACTAAACACTTTGACAACCTAATAGAACAGATTGAGAGAGATGAATATGATAGGAACTTGTCAAATAAAAGCAAGAAAGCCACCATAAAATCCGTTCGTATAGCAAAAATAGCTTTGATTTTGTCTATATTTTCGATGACCGGGTGGCCGCAAATGTTTTTTAAATGGCTATGGTCTATCATTCTTAAATCCGTTTATTAGCTTATTTGCAAACTCATGAATAAAGTCTTTTGTATTTAAGAGATTTTTTTTGAACTCATCGTGAAAAACTTTTTCCCCGTTTAAAAATATATCTCTTGAATACAAATCAGAATCTTCATCTACTGACATTATAATTTCAATCTTTGTTATTTTCTTCATAATATGTAGTTATTATTTAATCAAGTAATTATTATACTTTATGTTAACTTACAAATTACCAGGTTTGAAGGAAACGTTGATTTTTGAGTGAATCATCCCCTTACCCGTAGAGAGTGTTTTTCTCTCTAACGGTTCAGGGATAATTCGATGGCAAATCACCAGTATAAGTTAGGTATCGACCCCATCGGCTCTGAATTGGGTGCTTCCAATCTCGGCTTTCAGCTTTTACAGAGTTGGTTATCTCGTAACCTGCACCTGCGCACCAGTCTGCTTATTTCAATCGACTGCCTTCTTTCGTGCATCCCCTCACGGGCTTTCACCGTGAAGCTTCGGAAGGTTGTTTTAAATCTGTTATTGGTCGAACGTATTTTCCCCGATAGCCCTCCGCAGTAGCTCGTAAAGCGGAAACAATAACCGATTGTACTTTATAAAATAAAAAATCCGTTGCTAAAGTAGAGAGGCAACGGATTTCCATATAGAAAAGCCCACGTTAGGGCGATTGTTTAATCATGTGTCTGTTGCCTCTCTACTTGCAACGGGTGCAAAGATAGTATCTTTTATGATACCATCTAAAATAATGGGAGATTTTTTTATGAAAACTGCAAAAGATAGGTTTCATGAAGTAATGGATAGTCTCGGATTAAATGACTATAAGGTATATACTGGCATAGAGAATATATCCAAAAATATGATGTACAAATTAAGGCAAGGACAAACAGAAGAGGTATCAGTTAAGATACTAATGCCTTTTTGCGAAGCCTACCCCCAAGTCAACGCCAACTACATCCTCACCGGCAAAGGTCCAATGTTCCTTGACAATGAAACTTCACATTTGTCTTTGTCTGAAAAAGATGTGGAAGATTTGCCATCTCCGGAAACTGCTGAATACTGGAAGCGAATGTATGAAACGACAGTAGTCATGTATGAAGCGCAATTTGAGGATTTACAAAGGCGATTTAACGCTCTGAACAAATCTGTGGAAGAAATACAAGACCTATTCAGTGTGAGAAGAAAGGCTGTTTAATATATATGTTTACAAACATGTTTTGAAATAAAACTTTTTCAATATAAAATTTGTTGATATTTTATTTCGACAAGACACAATTTATTAATTTGAAATATAATGAATGAAAATGTAAATCTAATGATGAAGCACATGCTCCGTCTTGCAGAAGCGTATGAAAAATTACTTAAAGAAGTTGTACAACTGAGACAAGAAGTCGCAATACTGAAAGGCGGAAAGGTAAAGGAAAAGAAAATTTATAATATGAAGATTTTAGGCAGTCAGGTTGGCGGAAGTTGATACAAAAAGCGGAAATGTGCTTCATCATTTGGTTTATGTAAAATAGAATAAACAAATAGTTTATTTACCCCGCCCGCCGTATTACTGGCGGGGTATCATAACGTAAATGTTGTTATTTATAATTAGTCTAAATTATAAATAAATCTGTCTCACATTTTGGTTACATCCTTATTTATGTCTTATTTTGTAGCGAAATATTGTATTACGAAGTATAATACAAAAATAGTGCTGTAATTGTGATGTTATTAACAATGTTTATAGCGTTGTTAATGGTGTTGTGTTTAAGATATGTTGTTCGTTCGTTCTTTCTTATATTATAGTATCATAGTATCAAAAGGATATGGGAAGTGTTATAGAAAACAAGAAAGTTAATGTTATTACAAAAAATCGTCAGGTAAAAACTAAAGGCGATAGGTTAGGATGGACTTTAAGGAGTGAAGTTAAGCATGTTCCTTTACGCGGAGTAGTTGGTAGAGGAAGAATTGTTAGTGAAACGTGCTGTTTTATTTCAACCACTGCAAAAATGATTATGTAAATGTTCGATAGGGTACAGCCGTTTGAATTAAAATATATACAGAAAGCGTCTCCTAAAGAGGGGGACGCTTTTGATTTCTCGTTAATATATAAATTTTATACGGACAAGACGGAAGAGTATCAGAGATTAAAATATATCATCCGAGCAGAATCTTATGATGATGTTTTTGCAATAAAATTCTATGCTGCAAGAGATAGGAAATTAGATAATAAATATAATAGGATTATTAAAGTTCACGGCTACAAGGGAGCAATGGGAATATTTATTACCTGTGCTTCAGTAATTCCTATGATAATCAAAAAATATCCTAATGCTTCTTTTGCTGTAAATGGAGCAGAAAGTATGGATATGGAAAGTGATAAAGTGGAAGGGAGAGTAAACAATCAAAGATTCAGAATATATAAAAATATAGCTTTGAACTTATTCGGAAGGAAAATGTTTGAACACATTGAATATAAGAATGTAAGCTCCTACATTCTTGTAAATAGGAAGAGTTGCCAAGATGTTCAAGAGAAGGCGGAATGTATTAAAGAAATGTTTTTTAGCAGAGGATTTGAAGGGTAGAATTAGCATTGTTGAATAGGGTTAAAAATAGAATGTATGCAAAATGTATGCAAATTGTTTTTGTATGTAAAATAAATATTTGATATATAGTATTATAGATGCACTAAAAAAGAGCTTCCCAAGCTGAGGGTCACGAGTTCGAGCCTCGCTTGCCGCTCTCTTGAAAATCAAGCAGTTACAAATAAAGTAGCTGCTTATTTTTTTATGTATGCTGAATAACATTCCGCTTTTAGACCCTTTTAAACCCCTTTAATCTTATCTTTGTATGCAAATTCTATGCAAATTTTCAGATTTGCATAAACTAAAAACATAGATATATGGCAACGGTTAAATTCTACCTTGATAAAAGAAGACAAAAAAAAGATGGCACTTATCCGATAAAGTTGAATGTATTCCACAACAAACAAATAATGATAGCTACGCAGCTAAGTGCATCGGAAAAAGAATGGAATGGGAATGAATATTCTGTGCGTGCACAAAATTACAAGCCGAGAAATATAGTTGCCCGTGGAATAATAAACAAGGCGGAAACAGTAATATTTACTTTAGAGCAACAAGAAAAGTTGAAATCAACTACAGACAAAGCTTTGAAGAAGTTGATAGAGGACGCTATAAGTAGCAAGGTTGAAAACCAAAAGACGTTTCTCTATTATCTTGATGAATTCGTTTCCAAGAAAACCAATCAGGGAACTAAGTCTATATATACAACCACAAGAAACAAGATTGAGGAATACGATAGTCATTGTACTTTTGAGAGCATGGATAAGTCATGGCTGGAAAACTTTGAAGCGTGGATGGCAAAGACGATGAAGGTTAATGCCTACGCTATTCATTTACGGAACATACGTAGTGTATTCAACTACGCCATTGATGAGGAGTACACAACATTGTATCCATTCAGAAGGTTTTCAATAAAGAAAGAGGAAACCAGAAAACGCAGCCTTACAGCAGAACAACTTAGGTTATTGAGAGATTATCCATGTGAGGAATACCAGATTAGATATAGGGATATGTTCATGCTCATGTTCTATCTCATAGGGGTAAATGCAGCTGATTTGTTTAACGCAAAACATTCTGCATTGGTGAATGGTCGTTTTGAATATAAAAGAGCTAAGACGGGGAAATTATACAGTATTAAAGTAGAACCGGAAGCGCAGGCTATAATTGAGAAATACAAAGGGAAGGATTATCTTCTTAATATAATGGATGAATACGGAAATTACAAGGATTTCCTGCATCGTATGGGAATAGGGTTAAAACAGATTGGAGAGACAGAAAGGAAGGGATTGGGAGGGAAAAAGAGTAGAAATCCTTTATTCCCTGATTTGTCCTCATATTGGGCAAGACACACATGGGCCACGGTAGCGGCAGAACTCGATGTTCCCAAAGAGGTAATCGCCCACGCGCTTGGGCATAGTTGGGCGAACAGCACAACGACTGACATCTATATCCATTTTGACATGCGAAAAGTAGATAAAGCTAATCGGAAAGTTATTGATTATGTAAATGTTTTTAAGAAGTAATAAGGAAGTGGGGAGATAAATATTTTCGATAATTATACCAGTTATTTCGGATAGATAGGTATGATATTCCAAATAATTACATATCTTTGCGAAAGCATGTCAAGTGGCATGCTTCCCATACTGACGAAAAGACATGAAAAAACTTACAATCAAACAAGAGAATTTTTGCAACTACTACATCGAAAGCGGCAATGCTTCCGATGCTTATCGTCGTGCCTATTCGTGCGAGAAGATGAGAGACAAACAAGTGTGGGAAGAATCTTGCAAATTGTTGTCTAACCCAAATGTAGCCCAAAGGGTTAAAGAGTTGCAGGAAGAACAAAAAAACAAATCAGACATAACTAAAGAACGCATTCTACAAGAATTGTCCGGTATAGCTTTTTCATCCATTGCCAGTATGCACAATACATGGATAGAGCGTAAAGAATTTGATGAACTCTCTGACAAAGAGAAATCAGCAATAAAAAGCATATCCACCAAAATATTGAAAAAAAATATCGGAACAAGTGATGCTCCGGAAATTGTAGATGTTGAATATGTGAAGATAGAACTTTATGATAAGATAAAGGCTATTGAGCGTATATGTAAAATGCTTGGGTTTGATGAGCCTACCGAAATAGAGATGAATACCAGCAAACCCATAAGTGTCGAGGAAGCAAAGAAACTGATAGAAAGGCTATGATGGATGGTGTACGGTATCTACAAGCATTTTGTATGTCGGGCGTTCTCAATTACACAAAATTTTTCTTTAAAAGTAAAACAGGGCGCAAATTTGTGGTGAGCAGACACCATGAACGCATATGTAATGCGTTGGATGATGTTATTTCCGGAAAAATTCAAAAACTGATAATCAATATTGCACCACGATATGGAAAGACCGAATTAGCCGTAAAGAACTTTATATCATACGGATTGGCACTCAACCCTTCCTCAAAGTTTGTCCATCTCTCATATTCTGACGATTTGGCTCACGATAATTCAGAAGAGATTAGAGACATAGTTAAATCAGAAGAGTATCAACAGCTGTTCCCGTATGTCCAGATAAAGAGAGGCACAGACAGCAAAAAGAAGTGGAGTACCACTGCTGGCGGTGGTGTATATGCGGTATCAACAGGTGGACAGATAACGGGATTTGGCGCTGGAGAGGTGGACGATATAGATGATAAAGAAACAGAAAAAGAAATAGATAGCATATTAAAGGGGGCAAGGTTTTCCGGCGCCATTGTCATAGACGACCCTATTAAGCCGGAGGACGCTTTGTCTGACGTGAAAAGGGAAAAGGTTAACCAACGCTTTGAAACTACTATCCGTAACCGAGTGAACAGCCGAAACACCCCGATTGTAATAATCATGCAGCGCCTGCATGAGAATGATTTGTGCGGCTATCTTATGAAAACAGAGCCAGGGCAATGGACTGTTCTTTCATTGCCGGTCATAGAAAAAGAAGCGGACGGGAAAGAATTTCCTTTGTGGGAATTTAAACACACATTGGATGAATTGCATAATCTCAATAGAATAAATCCATTCGTCTTTGAAACACAATATATGCAGAACCCTACACCTATAGAAGGTCTCATGTACGGTACATTCAAGACTTATAGGGAAATACCATATACCAACCGTGCCATTCGGAAAAATTATACCGATACCGCAGATACGGGCAGTGACAGATTATGTTCCATAGATTATGTGGATACAGAAATAGGCAACTTTATTTTAAGCATACTATATACGGACGCTCCTATGGAGGTTACGGAACCGCAAGTTGCAGCTTTGCTTGCCAAAGATAGAGTAACCATAGCTAACATTGAAAGCAATAACGGTGGACGTGGTTTTGCCCGAAACGTAGAGCGGCAATCACGGATAATGGGCAATAATGAAACAGAAATAAAATGGTTTCATCAGTCGGGGAATAAGGAAGTTCGAATATTTACCCGCTCCGCTGAGGTTATGAATCTTACATATATGCCGGAAGGTTGGGAAGTACTCTTTCCTGAATTTCATGCAGAGATAAAATCTTTTAGGAAGTTCGGAAAAAACGCACATGATGATGGGGCAGATGCTCTTACCGGAACCGTAGAAAAACGCGGAGATTTTGAATATGACAGCTATGAGGCTGCGACAGTCGCATTTTCCGGCATTCCAATTGTAGAAATACATCCACTGCTTAATGGGCGTTTTCTGTATGCGAAAGCGTATGTTGTACATGATACAATATATGTGGACGATGCGTATATAGGAGAATTGATTCCCATCAAAGAAATCGCCGCGCTGGTCGCTGGTGCCGATGTAAACATTGAGACTTCGCAGGCAATGCTTCATTATATACGCGATTATAGGGCTGAAATAGGTGATGTGTGGGCAAGGCAAGAAAATACAGGAAAACTTTCCTATATTGAAGCATTTAAGGGGCTAATTCGAGATTTTAAATTCAAGAGGGATAATAAAATGTCCTTATTTATGCGTAATCTAATGGACTATGACGGTAAAGATGTCTATGAAGCAATGTATGTATTGTGTTGTATAGCGGATAGAGTAAAAAGAAAATCAAAAAAATAATCATAAAAATGCTGTTTGTTATTTGGAATTAGTCTAAATAATATATATATTTGCACACGTAGGGTCACTACCAGCGTGTGAAGTTGCACGCAACCGTATTAATGGACTAAAACACTAAATATATGGGAGTGGCCGCATTTATTTGCTGTCACTCCTGCTTTGTATATGGGCATATTTACTAAATTTTGGAAGCCAGAGAATAAAAAGTCTATTCCGATGTATGATAATGTAAATCGGGTAGAAAGAGATGCAGCAGGAAACTACTGGTTTTTGTCCGATTTGTTTGGAAGGCGTTCCAAATGGAAAGTATATTATGACATGACTGACAATTTGGATAAAGCCGGAGCGCTTGTTTCCTGTACGCCTTTCTTCACTGTAGTTGATAAAATCGGTTCTATGATGTCCCGTGGTATTCCTTATGTGGTAGATAAGGATGGAAATGAAAAAAGGACATTTGCCGATATACGTAATATACTCAACGCTCCCAATCCGCTGCAAACATTCTCTTCATTTGTAAAGCAAATTGAAATATGTCTTAAGGTATTCGGCTATTGTCCAATTGTTCTTGTTAGAGCGACAAAAACAAGCACTCCTAAGGCAATGTGGATAATTCCACCTGAGATTTTCCATATGGAAGGAACCGGTAAGGTGTTTCGCCAATACGAACTGAAAAATATTATATCAAGTGTATATATAGACTGTAACGGAACTCGATTAGAGTTGGAGGACTATGAATATCTTGTAATATATGACAGCAATATAGTAATAAATAGCGGTGCGACTGCTGATGTCAAATTTGAGTCCGTTTCAGATAGCCTTTCCCAGCCTATATCAAACTGGGTAGCTTCTATGTCTGCAAGCCATACATTGCTTGTAAATGGTGGTCCTAAAGGCGTGCTCTATAATGATTATACTGACCAGATGGGAAATGTTGCCCTTTCCTCGGAAGATGAAAAGGATATAAAGGACAGATTTAAACGTGATTATGGCTTAGTAAACAAGGAATATCCCATTTTGGTGACACGTTACAAATTAGGATGGCTTCCTCTTGATTTTAATGCTGATGAATTAAAACTTCATGAAGAGGATAAGAGGTGTACAGATAAGATTGCCAATGCAATGGGCATAAATGCCAATCTTTTTACGGATGCCAAATACGACAACCTTGAAAGTGCTGGGAAAAAGGCTTATCAGGACGTAATCATTCCAGATAGCCGAAAGATAGCAGAATGTCTTTCAAAAGCCATATGTCCGGAAGGTGTTTTTATTAAGATTGATTTTACAGATGTTGAATGCCTTCAAACCAATAAGGAGACAGAAGCCAATACATTGGTTAAAGTTGCTGATGCCTTACAGAGATTGATAGATAAGTCTTTGATAACACATGATGAGGCACGTATAGAAGTTGCAAGATACATAGATATTGACCCGGATAATCCAAAAGGAGATTTTGATAGCAATGCAGCAAGCAGTGCATCTGTTGAAAATAACGTCAATAACAGTAAGGAAAATGGAAACAATGACAAATAAATACAAAGATAAGATGGGGATGCAGTATAAATTGTTCTCCATAAACTCGAAGGATGTCCAATATAGCCCCGAAAGCCGGACTATCAGCGGATACGCTGCTGTATTCGGAAACATGGATAAGGCTCATGATATTCTATTGAAAGGTTGCTTTTCAAAAAGTATCAATGAAAGAGGGCCGCAAAGCCAGGCAAATGACAAAATTATACTCCTTTGGATGCACGACATGTCAGAGCCTTTGGGATTTATTACAGAATTGAAAGAAGATGATAGAGGGCTTTATTTTGAGGCGCGCATTGATGAGATTGAACTTGGAGATAGGGCCATAAAACAACTTGAGTCAGGCACGCTTAATCAATTCTCTATTGGTTATGAGTATGTATGGGAGAATTGCGAATGGGATTACGAAAAAGAAGCCCTGATTGTTAGAGAGGTTAAGCTGTATGAAATATCGGTGGTATCAATTGGCTGTAATGGAGAAACCGAGTATTTGGGATTGAAGTCAATTGAAGACTACGAAAACGCTTATAAGGATTTAAGCGGTGAAATTTCCTTGTTATGTAAAAATATGAGTACAACCAAGCAACAGCGTTTGCAAAAAATTATAGCCAAAGCAATGTCACTTGCATCTTTTAGGCCGGACGGTGTTATACCTGCTCCACCCAAAGGGATGGAAGCCGGCAGTAATGGCAAAACGGAAGAAAAATCATTATGTAATTTATTAAAACTAAAATCGGTATGAAATTAGGATTTTTAGAACTTATGGACACATCCGGCTTGTCCGAAGAAAACAAGAAGTTTTTTGAATCTTTGGACGAAAAAATGGGAGAAGCCTTTGAAAAACAAGTGAAAGGCTATCTTGCGGATGAAGTGAAATTGGAAGATTTGCGTAAATCCATAAAGGATGCCGCTGATTCCATAAATGACATCAAGGAAAAGGATTTTGCCGGCATTGACAAAAAGACTTTTGAGGAGAAGGTTAATGAATTGGAGAATGCCATTTTACGTGTAAAGGCTTCTACCGAAGTAGGTAAAAACGGGGAGGTAAAGATTAAATCTGTTTATGAGCAGCTACACGAACAGCTCAAGGAGTATATTGCCGCGGACAAGAAGGGCGTTATGTCTCTTGATTTGAAATCGGCTTGTCAGTCGGCTCCCGGCAATAAGTTGGGATTAAATCTTGTGCTGGAAAAGAAAGACGCTGCAACTATTACTTCCGGGGCCCTTGCTCCGCATTACGGACTTGAGGTTGACCCAAATTTATCAGTTAATCCGAGAGCGCAAACCGTCATTAGAAAATATGCAAATGTATCAAGCACAAATAATAGGGCTTTGGTTTATGCGGAATATACAAGCAAGGACGGAGATGCTGCATGGGTTCCTGAAGGTGGGCTAAAGCCTTTGATGGATGCGACATTGACAGAAAAAACAATAACCGCTGCCAAAGTGGCTATTGCTGCTAAATTTACAGAGGAAACGCTGTCGGATTTTCCCAACTTCGTCAATGAAGTTGAAACGGAAATGGTAAATAAACTTGGAATCAAAGAAGAGCAGGGAATTTTGTCAGGCAATGGCTCTAGTGGAGAAATAAAAGGCGTTGCATCGGATATGCCGGCATTCTCTCTCTCTACTTTCTATGTTGAGAAGCCAAATATGTTTGATGCTCTTGTGGCTGCATATTCGCAAATTGTATCCACCAGCGAAATGGCTTATCGTCCGAACCTTGTACTGATGAACCCATTGGATTACGCGTCCATGCAGTTGGCTAAGGATGCTAACGGTCAATATCTCCGCCCATTCCGATATGGAGATGAATTGATTCAGGGATTGCGTGTAGAAACTACTACAGCAGTGAAACAAGGAGATTTTATCATGGGTGATTTCTCATACTTGAACATTCGTGACTTGTGGGAATTGTCTATTACCTTAGGATGGGAGAATGACGATTTCCGCAAGAATATCGTGACTGTAATCGCAGAGAAGAGGCTGATGTGTTATATCAAGTCGCAATATAAGACCGCATTTGTAAAGGACACATTCTCTACTGTAATAGAAGGTATCACTCAAGGAGAATAATTATGGGAAAAGAATATAGAATAAACCTGACTAAGCGTTATAACGTAACATTTGTCAAGGATGGTGTGAAGTATAAAACAGGCGATGAAGTTTCAGTCGGAATGGCTCTTGCGAGCAAGTTTTATGCCGAGGGTAAAATTGAAGCGACAAACGAACTGATTAATGATGCCAGAGCGTTGGGTTGCGAGGAGTTGTTCACTAAACGTAAATCTGCGAAAAAAGATACGGTATGATAATTGACTACGAATCTTTCACCGGGTTGCTGAGTGTCGGGATAAATCCTGACACTGGCGCTCCCTCTATAACAAGAGATGCGGAGTTGGGCAAAATAGAATCATATATTTCCGTATATGAACAGGAATATTTGATTCGTATACTTGGTGAGGATATGTGTAAGGCTTTTACCGATTATCTTAACTCAAAAGAAGATAGCGTTGATGATAAATGGGATAGGCTGCTTGCTATTTTATCAGAAAAATACAGCCCTATTGCTTGCTATATATTTTTCAAGTATATAGCGGACGGTAATTACAGCGTAACAAATGTTGGAACAGTAACCTCTGCCGATGGAGATGCTGTTTCTCCACAAGTTTTGCAAATTAGGGCATGGAATGATATGGTAAATATGAACAAGCGTGTTTATAAACTTTTGCAAGGAAAGGAATATGCTGGTGTATGTTTCAATCCATGTATGTTGCGTAAAATAAACTGTATGGGAATATGAAGCCGGTAAATGATATATTTGCGGACATTGTAAAAAAGGTATCGAAAAGATACGGAAGCAATGTGTCGTTTTTATTCGGAGACTGGGCCTACATAAGCAATCAATTAACTTTATGGGGTAAAAGTCCCAAGACAAGTAAATTGAAGTTTCCTATAATATGTCTTTATTCTCCGTTCACGGAAGATAGAAGTTCTGCCGAGACTGAGGTTAGCCTGGAGTTTATTATTATGGTAAACACTTTGAAAGGGTATTCGAATGAAGACCGGCAAAAAACTTCCTTTGAGCAGGTATTGCGACCTATATACAATCTTTTCTTGGATGAAATCAAGAAAGACATAAACATTGTCCGTAGCTACAATGATGTGGTTCCACATTCCTACATTGAAAACTACAGATATGGCAGGGTTGGGGTAATAGGAGAAGACGGGAAACCATTCAGTGATTTTATTGATGCTATCGAGATGAAAAATGTAAATTTAACCATTAAAGAAGTAAAATGTTATGGCAACAGATTATAGAAAGTGTCCGGGCGTTGCAACTTTTAATACGGGTATCTCCGTGTGTGTGCTTGACCCCGGTAAAATAAAAGCTATCATACTGACTATTCACGGTCATAAGATACCTACAGAGAAAACAGCGGAAGCCTTTGAAAAGGCTTGCCATGCAGACCGTCCGGGAAGAATATTCCCTATCAAAACGATTGTGGAATATGCACCTTCCGGTGGAGAGGCACAAACTTCCGCTACGGGATACGGCCCTGCTAAAATCACAAGCTATTCAGCTAAAAATGATGTATGGACTTTGCAGGACTACGATGCCAGCTTGAAAGCAAACATCATGGTGGCAAAGAATGTGGCATTTGATGCTTATTTTGTAGATGAGAACAACGTCATTTACGGAATGAATGACGGTACGAAAGATTTGGCGGGCATTCCACTGTCCGGCGTTTATCCGGGCGGTCAGGACTGGGATTCTTCTGGCACAGAAGCCAACTTGACTATCGCAACCATGTTCAAGGATTACGAAAAGTATATTAAGAACGCGGATGTGAGAGCTTATGATTTTGATGTCGTTGACGCATTGAATGGATTGGTATATGTTGATTTGGTATCAACGGAATCAAACAAGTATAAATTGATTGAGCACTTCGGAAATTTGGATATTACGGAGTATTACGGTGAATTACTGGCAAAGAATGCAGAAAAAGTGTTGGACGGGGCGACAAGTGCTTCTTATGCTAACGGGGTCATTACTACCGTTGGCGAGGACTCCGTTACCCTTGCACCTCCCTCTGTATTGCAAGAAGCTGGAATTACGGGTATTGAGGCTTGGACATGATAGTAGAAGGTGTAACATTCAATGAGGAGAGGGTGAGAAATATGAAGAAGAGGGACTTCATAAACACACATAAGAATGTGTTTTTTCTTGACCGACCGCCCGAAGAAAGGGAGAAAACCCTTTCGTCCATCTACGATGATATAGCATCTTCCGGTGCGGCAAGACAGAAAAAAGATGATTGTATATTATGATGGTGGTATCGTTTAATTAGGGGCGTTCATTCGCCCCTAAATTGTCTTGACTATGGCTAACATTATTGAAGCAGAAGAAAATTTCAGACGGTTTGCTACCGGATTTGAACCGATGATACGGGATATTATGGTAAAAAACAGAGAAGAAGTTTCCCAATATATTGTAGAACAACTATGGTCAGGTATTAACGGAAATGACAAACCGTTACGCCCTACTTACCTTAATGACCCGTATTTCAATACCAAAGAAGCGGGGTATTGGTATAAGAACGCCAAAGGCTATGCTGCTTTCAAGCAAAGGGTAGCCCCGCTTATGTATTCTTCGCTGATAAACGCTCCTGTAAGTTCAAAAGGGACGCCAAACCTGATAATTACGGGTGAATTTCACGATTCTATTACAGCCGTACCGATAGATAAGGGGCTAAGGATTGAAAGTGTGGGGATAAGCTTTAGCGGTGATATAGAAAAGAAATACGGACAGGCGATTTACAAGGTCGGTTCTTATGCGAGAAAGGCATTCATGGAAAGGCATATAAAGCAAGGCATTGCGGATTATTTTAGAAAATTCGGTTTATAATGGGATGTGCGTGTGAAAACAAAAAGAGAATGGCAGATATAGCTAAGATGCGTTCGCTTGCAAGAAAAGCCGCAAAGATGGAGGGGAAAGTATATATCCTTTATGAGAAAGACGGGGTTTTCAATTTTTGCCCGAGAGGCGAAATGTTCAACGGGAAACTGATTGAATATGTTTGGTTCTGATATTAAAAAAAGAACACTGTTTTTTGTATAACCCCCGTAATTTTTCTGCCTTTAAATTGAAAAATATTAAAAACAGAACAAAGGCGGGAGTTATCCCGCCTTATACAATCATTTCCTGGTTATTATACTCATGTGTGGGTATTTGGTTTCATGAATTGTCGGCTTCTTGGGCTTTTCTCCTTTGAGTTCTGCAAGTTCCGCCTTGACTTCCTTAAGTTCGTTCAATAAATCCGTATATCCTTCCGTCAATCGGAGGATGTGTTGCATCATTGCTGTGCTGATTTCCATAATAGATGAATATTTGTTTTAGTCGTTATTTCTGCCATCTGCCCGCCAGCCGTATTGCTGGCGGGGTATCATAACGTGATTTCGCTGGTCGAACCTCAACGTGCATCTATGCTTGGTTATGTGGCAATATGTTTTTGGGTATAGTTATAGCTGTACGTCATTACTCCGTACCTGTAAATGTTTATGCTTCAATGCTATTTGATTTTTGCAATTTTCCCATCAGAAGGCTTTCCGCCAAATGGATGGTTGATGTAGGCAAGACCTTTTGGTTTGCAAAACACCTTTTGGCATAATATGTCAGGGTGGTTGTCTCTGCGTATTGGCGGCAACAGCGTCATTTCAAAGTAGCCTGCGTCAATATACTTTTGTTTCGGTTCGTTTCGGTCTTTGAAGAATATGCCCGCATCCCTTAGCTTCCCGAAAAGGGTGTTCCTCCCAAAACCGAGATTGAGTATCTTTGCGGCTTGACCTATGTCTACTTTGCCCTCTGCTTTGAAAGCGGCTTCTGCGAAGTCGGCTTTAGGCTGGAGTTTGGTAATCTTTGCATCTTTCTGCTCGATTTGCTTTTGTTGCTGCTCTGTTTCAATACGGAGTTGTTCCTTTTCCTTTTCAGAAGCTACTAACGCTTCCAATGCCTCAAGATAAGTTTGTGGAGTCTTGATAACTTTTTTCTCATTTTCGAGGTATTCTAAACGGTTGATTATTCTTTCACGCAGAACCGCATCATAACCTGATGCAAGAATAAGACAGCCTTTAGGGGTGAGATTAAAAAGAGGTCTTTTTTGACCGTTAGCGTCTGTGTATGACCCCAATCCAAAATTGGATGCGGATACACCTTGCGATAATAGGCTGCGAATGTCGCGCATTACATGGGCATGTTGTTTACTCGTAACCTCTGCAATTTCAAGAGAGGTCATACCTTTCTGATTTGGAATTAAGTTTTCCATACTTACTATTGTTTGGCGTTGTAATTATAGACAGACAAACGGCTGTCATTTCCCGTGTCGCCAAACAATAGTAAGATTTTCTCCGAAGAGGAAATATTACGCAGGAAAGACAGCCGTGTATTTTTTATACAGGCAGTTGGGCATAAAAAAAGCCCAACTAAATATAGTGAGCGATAACCGTGCTCTACGGAGAAAGAATACTTTACTATTGTTTGGCACCACAAAGATATACATAATCCTTGAAGTAGCAAACTCCTTATAAGAAAATCAATTAATTTCGTTTATTTTCTAAGTTATATCCAAAAGGGGAGCATAGTAATATCCAAACATGCTTTATAACATATAACAAAAAAGGTGAAAAAACTGTATATAATATATTGTTCTCCAATACAAAGTTGTTAACTTTGCCACACATTAATTAACTAAATACATGCTTTATGAGTAATAAAATATTTTTTCTACTTTCTCTATTTTGTGTTCTTATATCCTCCTGTGAGAATGAAGATGATATGGTAACATCTATACTTTTAGACAAGTCGGATATGACTTTGAAGCCCGGAGAAACTTATCAATTTACGGTAAAAGGCTCTCCTTCTAAAGCGAAGTTGCCTAAAATTAATTGGGGGATATATCCTGTAAATGCAAACAATCATTTGGCAAAAATAGATTCACACGGGAAACTAACAGCTTTGAAGCCAGGGAACTTTACAGTAAATGCCTGGATTGGAGATGATGATATAACGGATTTGTTATATATTGATAATGCAGTAATAAAGGCTGTGTGTAATGTGACGGTTGAGCCTATAGAAGCTACTGGCATATCTATAGATAAGAAAGAGATTGTGTTTAATGGAGAACAAAGTTTGATTTTGGATGCTTCTATTGAACCTCAGGATGCTACGAAGAAACTGGTCTTTTGGGAAATAGATAATTCGGAAATTGCAAGTTTAGAATCGGGTAAAGACAATTCGGTTATTGTAACAGCACTAAAGGCAGGAGAAGCTACAATTACAGCACGTGCAGGGTTTGAATCTTCTATAACTTCAACATGCAAAGTGAAGGTTAATCCTGTTGTAGCACAAGGTTTTTCCTTGAAAGAAAATGAAAAAAATGTAAGGGTGGGAGATGTTTTTACTATAGAATCAATAATCACTCCTGCATATGCAACAAAAGAAAACATAGCATGGGAGATTTCTGACGTAAATATTGCAAAGATTAATGAAGACAACAGTATATCTGCCATGTCTCCTGGAAAATGTATAGTTAAGGCTATTTTGGGAAATACAGGGTTAGAGGCTACTTGTGAGCTGACAGTAGAACCCATTTTATTGGAATCTATAAGTTTTGATAACCTTACATATAAAATTGAAGTTGGAGGACAAAAACAGCTAAATGTTGTGTTTACACCAGAAAACGCAACTAATAAGAATGTGATATGGACTTCATCCGACCCTGTGATTGCTCCGGTTGATGAAAATGGAGTGGTTTTAGGGAATACATCAGGAAGAGTACAAGTTACGGCAACGTCAGAAGATGGCGGACATGTGGCAAACTGTACTGTTTATATTGTGTCATTAGGAAGTATGATGGATGTTTATTTCCCTACGTCTTCTTTGATTATTAATTCGGGATATTATACGGGCGTTATGTCATGTGCCATAAAGAACAATAGCTCAAAGACTATAAAACTTACGAAGTTTCAAGTTTTTTCTACTGGAAGCGGTAGTGTTCCTATTGAGATTACTGATGAGGTGAAATTAGGATATTTATCTTCTGGAGAAACAAGAATTTTACAGTTTAGATTATCACATGTTTATGAGCCAGGATTTAAGTGGGAGTTTGAATGTGATGGTCATTATTTTTCTGCTTATGGAAGTTATAAACAGTAATTTTTAATGTTAAGTAATCATTAAGTTAAGCGGAGTTTCTCCGCTTTTCTTGTTTTGTGGCATATCGTTTGTTATACCGATTATGATAATATTGCCACGATATTATAAATATGAGAAAGCATGGGAAAAAGAAGTGATAAGCTATTTATAACCAGTCTAAATTACAAAGATTTCCGTTAAAAATATTGTCAAAATGATTTATTAGGAATTACTTTGCAAACAAAACTTAAAACAAATATCTTTTATGTAACATAAAAAAATCTGATAACATTTAAAGGCTTATGAAAAAACTATTATTTTTGTTTCTGATTTTGCTATCAGTAACATCATGTAAGAGCACTTATTATGAAATAGGATATTCCCTTGATTATAGAGAATATGTCAAAGACCCTAACTTTGTAATTAATCCTACTGAAATTGGGAATAAGGATTTTACTCCCGTAGGTCCAATATATTTGGAGTTTCATTCAGGAAATAAAGTAAAAAAAGAAGATAGAAACTATGTGCATGAAAAAAGAAGCATATCTATTGGAAAATATTATGTCCCTACTTATGAAAGAATGATTTCATCCGCAGTTAATAAAGCCAAAGAGATGGGCGCAAATGGGATTATTTCGTTTAGTATTGAAAAAATAGAAAAGGGTAGGTCTAATTTACCGGTATATATAATCAGTGGAAATGCAGTGATATACTAATTGTATTCTTAAGATTATTTCCAAATAATAAAGCCAGATGTAATGTCTGGCTTTTTCTTTTTCTCTTCCCTTTTCTGATTTTCATTTTTGCCTTTCTTATTTAGAAAATTCTAAATAATTCAATATCTTTGTATCACCATGTGATGTTGCATGGCACCCAATATTAGGACTTATGGCAAACGAATTTATAATTACCGATTTAGTCGACAAAAAAGCCGTACAACAATTAAAGGAACTCCGTCTTGAATTTGATAGTACAAAAGGGTCTTATGTGGAGCTTGCTAAGGAGTTGGCGCAAGGAGTAAAAACTAATCCCAAAACATTTGATGAACTTTCCCAAAAAGCACGTAATTATACCTCGCTGTTGGAGAAATTGAATAAGACGCAAGAAAATATGGCATCTATTCAGGCAAAACAACTTACCGTGCTACGTCAAGTATCCCAGCAACTAAATTCAATGTCATCTTTGCAAAAGTTAAACCTTCTGTTTGAACAGTCCGCCAAAAATATCAAGAATGCAAGTGATATGCTTGCCGGATTATCTTCCGTATCCAACCAGGTGTCTTCGGCACAGGATAATGCGGCTAAAAGTACCCAAACAGCAAGTAATATAATAAGCCAGGCATCCACTCAATTGCAGGCGGCAAATATGAACTATGCCGCCATAATCGACACCGTACAGGCATATGATGGCGAAGTTACTAAGTTGACGGCTGATACCATAGCCAATAAAGAGGCTATGAAAAAGATTGATGCGGATATTAAATCTCTTGCAAAATCTTATAAAGACGGAGAAATTACTTTGTCTGAATATATAAGGCAGTCTTCGCTATTAAAACAAAGGCATACGGAACTGATGGCGCAAAATCAGCAATATTCGGCTTTGATAAAAAATCATTCCACGGCAATTATTTCAGCTTCCGGCAGCTATTATGAAATGAATGCCGCCATGCTTGAATTGCAGAAAAGGTATAAGGCGTTGAGTGAAGCTGACCGGGAAAGTAGTGTCGGGAAGAATTTGATAGCGCAAGCCAATGCTTTGAATAATAAGTTGAAAGAAATTGACTCTCAATTTGGGAATTATCAAAGGAATGTAGGTAATTATGCGTCCTCTTGGAATGGTTTGCAGATGCAAGTTCAACAAATAGCCCGTGAACTTCCTAATGCGGCATTAGGACTTAATATGTTTATTATCGCTATATCTAACAACTTGCCCATGTTGATAGATGAAATAAAAAGAACGTCTGATGAAGTCCAAAGGCTAAGAATGGAAGGGCAAAAAACGGTTTCTGTTTGGAAACAATTAATGGGGGCTGTATTTTCTTGGCAAACAGCAGTAGTTGTCGGTATTACAATTTTGACGGCTTATAGAAATGAAATATCAGATTGGGTTGCGAGTTTGTTTAGAGGAAAGAAGGCATTGGATGAAACAATTTCCGTTCAAGACAAATTAAGGATAGCTCAAAAAGGAGCTATTCGTGATACAATAGAAGAACGTATCAAATTAGAACTATTATATAAGGCTGCTACCGACAATAAAAAAGCTATGGAAGAGCGTATCGTAGCCGCAAATGAATTAAAAAGTACTTTCCCTAAATTATTTGATAATTATACAAAAGAACAAATAATGACGGGGAATGCAAAAGACGCATATAGATTATTAACAGCACAGATTATCGCTACTGCCAAAGCTAAACGGGTAATGAATGAAGTGACAAAAGCCGCAACAAATTACGAGGAAACCGAGTTTAAACGGCTTAATCAAGTTTATACTGTCGAAAAAGCACGTGCAGAATATCAAAAGTTTGTAGATACGGGATTATCGAGAACAGAAGCAGGTATAGATGCAAAAAAGAAACTTGAAGCGGAAGAAGCAACTTTGAAAGCCTTAAAAGAGCAAGGTATTCAGTATAAGAACCAAATGAATGATTTGGGAAAATTAGTAGATGTAAAAGCATTGGTTAATGACCCAGGTAAAAATAATAAAGCTTATGACGATGAAAAAAAGAAAATGGAAGAATACGCTGAATATATCAAGAAGATAACAGAGGATTTATCCAAATCTAAAATAGAATTGATAGCTGACGGTAGAGAAAGAGAAATAGCTGAAATCAGTAAGGAATACGATGATAGGATTAAAGAGATAAAGGGTAGGACAGACGAAGAAATAGAGCTTCGGAAAAATCTTGAAACGCTGAAAGGAAAAGCCATTGCGGAAATAAACGATAAATACGATAAGGAACTGCTTGAAATAGAAAAAACAAATCTTGAAAACAGATTGGCTTCCATTGGGGAAAACTCGAATGAAGAATTAGACAAAAGGCTTAATCTCCAAATACAACTCAATAATATGATGCGTGATGCGGAAATAAAGGACGCTGAAAAGAATGGAGAGGATGTTGTGGCGATACGCATGAAGTACATGCAACGGGAAAATTCTCTCATAATGCGAAACCTCCAAGAAAGAATTGGGTTGATTGAGGCAAATACTGATAAGGTGGTAAACGAGCAGGAAACATCCGCTTTGAAAGAAGCTAATATCATAAAAAAACAATATGCAAATGGCGAAATCAGCAAAGAGGATTACGAAAAGAAATTATATGATATTGGGGTTAAGTATGCTAAGGCGCGTCTTGAAACACTTATGAAAGAGGCGGAGGCTGAAATGTCCCTTCTTGACCCAAATAGTGAAAAGTATCAAGAGTTGGAAGACAGGTTAGCCAACCTTCAAGCACAGATAAACGGAATAAATTATGATGATGCTACCAAGAAACGGGAAGAATGGATAGGCAAGTTTAAAGAGGGTTTGTCAGGGATGAACTCCGCCGCAAGGGATGCGCTTGGTGAAACGGCAGGAATATTCGAGGGGTTATCTGATATAATGGTTGACGTAGCAGAGGATGGAAAGTTAAGTTTTGAAAACATGGCGCAAGCCGTAGGAAAGATAGTATCAGGCATCACCTCGTTAATGACAGATATATATGACGCCCAGATAGAAAATATTGAAAAAGAACAAGAAGCCAACGATGAAGCATACGATAAAGAAATAGAACGTATAGAAGCCCTTGAAGAAAATGGTGCAATTTCTACCGAAGAGGCAGAAGCTCGCAAACGTGCAGCCGAAGATAAGACAGCCGCCAAAAATGCAGAGCTTGAAAAGAAAAAAGCTGCATTACAAGAGAAGCAGGCTAAATGGAATAAGGCAAACTCCATTATTCAGGCAGGAATATTTACCGCTTTAGCTATAACAGAAGCGTTGCCCAACCTTGTTCTTGCTGCATTAGTCGGTGCTATGGGAGCCGCACAAGTAGCCCTAATAGCAGCCCAACCCATTCCCAAATACGCCAAAGGAACAAAAGACCATCCCGGCGGTTTGGCAATAGTAGGTGATGGCGGCAAGAAAGAGGGTATCGTAACTAATAACGGGCTTTTTATCACTCCTGATAAGCCGACATTGGTAGACCTTCCGGCGCATGCGCAGGTAATCCCTGATTTGTCATATATCTATGACCGTAGAGGACTTACATCGGATTATGGTTTATTGGAACAAAAGCTAAAGAATATGAGAGAAGAGGGGATTGTTGTTAATGTAAACAACGATTACAGCCGACTTGAAAGAAAGATGGAAAGCAATACCAAACAATTGCAGAACATTGGTCGGATTATGAAGAAAGCCAACCATATTGCGGATTACAATTGGATTTCAAGCAGAGTATAAGATATGATATATAATGACTTAAACAAAATATGCCTTTCCCGCTTTATAAACATATTCCTGGGGGATATTGATAAGGTTGTTCAAGGCGGAAGATATAGTATCAGAGAAAAGGCTTTGGCGGCCGAGAAGCTATGCAATGAATACTTATCAATAATAGGGGGAAAGTCTGTTTCCGCTCAAATAAACCGGAAAAATGAAGTGCTGAAAATTCAAATCCGATTAAATTGCCTTGCCATATGTCAGGAACTCATTTCTTCTGGAAACTGGAGTGATGCTGTAGAAGTCATGTCTGCTTTGGGTTATAAATTCAGAGAGGACGAACATGATAAGATAAAGAACCGGATAAGCAGCGTTTCCGCTTCTGACAACTACCGCCTTGCAAAATTGCAGGAAACATCTCCTGATATAGGGAAAATAAAAATGGATAGGGAATATTTTACCAAAGAACGCGTTTCTTTAATGTCTCATGTAAAAATGCACATTGATGAAAACACGTTCTCCGCCAAAGAATATGCCTATATGGTCAAACGTATGTGTGATGACATAGATGCTATGATACGTTCAACTTCAAAAAAGAAATAGATATGTATTACAGATGTGAACTGTTGATAGGCGGAATGACATATGACGCCACAAATGAGCTTGTTAATTGGGACGATGTAGAGATGTCTTTCAAGAGAGGGGATTATGACGGAGTTGTTCGTAGTTTTTCCACAAAATTTGAGTTTGCCAACGGCGCTTATTCGCTATTGCTGAAAGAATATTTGTCGAATTACCTGAACTCATCTGCAACACTCGTGTTTTATACCAGGAATAACTCATGGCTGTTAAATGAAAAGTTCAGATGCGCTTTGGACTACTCTACATTTTCCTACAATGATACGACGTGCGAAATAAATGCCGTCGACAACAGTCTCGCAAGCTTGATTAAGGCAAAGAAAGGCACGCAGTATGAATACCCGGTAAAAGAAATAAAGGAGTCCCAACCTTTGGATTATGACAGATTGTTAATGAACAGTGATATAAAATGGTCTATACCAAGTGACGCAGAGGAGCCTAATGTTTCCCATGTAATGACTGCTTATCCTAATGCTTATTATACTATTCCTTTTTATATGTTAGGACAACCGGAAATTGCGACAAAGGACATTGTAGAGGTTTTTGATACGGCTGAAAACCGATTTGAAAGTACGGAAAGTCTATTCGGAGAATATCTGTTCAAAAATATATCTGACAGGGATTTGACCATACGGATAAAAGTAAAATTCAGTGTATTCATTACGTATCAGAGACCAGGCGTATCCTTCCCGATATATATACGGCTTTCCTCTTATAATGAAAATAGTAAAGAACTTAAAATATATTATCAATCTGCTACAATTCAAACATTTAATACATACACTGTCGATATTGATGAGAATTTGACAATATCTCCAGGTGAGATGATTAATTTCAATATAGCACTTGCAAAATCTGACCCTATATATCAAAAATTTCCCGTTAATTTTAAATTCAACAGTCTTGACACACCGTTAAATATAAGTTTTTCCGAGCGTGGAAAATCTGTAAAAATAGATTGTATCAGTCCTAAAGTATTGCTTAACCGTTTACTGAGGTCTATAACTGATAAGAACAATGTAACGGGTGAAATCGCCACCGGAGTAGATGAGCGTTTAGACATGGCGATGATAGTTCCGGCAGAAAGCATACGAGGACTTCCCAATGCCAAAATATATACATCTTATACCAAATTCGCCAATTGGATGAGCGCGGAATTTGGGTTTGTCCCTGTAATCGGTGACGAGAAGGTGACATTTGTTCATCGTGATACTTTATTCCAAGATACAGAAATAAAGGACTTGCAGGACAGCACTTCCGATTTGGAATACAATGTGAATGCCGGACTGGTTTATTCGGGGGTAAAAGTCGGGTATGACAAACAGGATTACGACAGTGTAAATGGTCGCGATGAATTCCGCTTTACCAATGAATACACCACCGGCATTACATTGACAGATAACGTATTGGAATTAGTTAGCCCATATAGAGCCGATGCTTATGGTATGGAATTTCTTGCGGAAAAAAGAGGTGAAGATACGACTGACAGCGACAGTGATAATGATATATTCTTTGTTGGAGCATCACTTGACGGAGAAAAATACAAGCTTGTAAGGGATGGATATATAATATCCGGTGTCATATCTCCTTCTACCATGTTCAATGCCATGTATTCCCAAAGGTTTATGATTGAAGCAAACGCAAGGTATATAGGTGCTTTTGCCAACGCGTTGGAGTTTACATCATCTGACGGTAACAGTGATGTGACAATCAATGGAGTTAGCGAAAGGTCGAGTATTGTATTGGGAAACAAACTGTTCACGGTAGGAGAACTTTCCGTCAAGACCGGAGATTTGGAAATACCGTCAGACTTGACGGGTTACATTCGGGTGGAAAAGAACGGACATATTTATAAAGGCTACGTAAAAAGTGCAAGCTATAATTATGGACGACCGGAAGCGGTAAAATATTATTTGATAGTCAAGAGTGTGGATTAATAGATGAGGAGATTCCATATAAGTCTATCAGGCACTCGTTATTTTATAAGGTATTATTTGGAATTGGTCTAAATAGTATGTATATTTGCGCATGATGTGTGAAGTTGCACGTCACTATAAAAGGACGAAAGGACATGGTAAAAGTTGGTGATGTTTGCCCTCTTTTTTTCTCACCTGTAAAAGATAAGTTTGGGCTTGATATGGACTATATTCAGAAGTTCCACGCTTCTGATAAAATCCATATACAGGTATTCACTAATGCTTCTGAGGAAGTTTCAGCGAGCCTGAACAATCTTGCCGCAGGAAATTCTACACCAATATCACTTTCCACATATAATCATAATGACAATGTAGTGATGTATTACGCCATTCTTCGAGACTTGGAGGATGCCGTATATACGGTTACAATCAACGAATATACATCAGAACCTTTTATTGTATGCTCCTCTGACGACTTGTTAGAGGAAACTGTACTTATCCGTTATTCCCATAAAAGCAATAACTCCGCTTTTGATAACATATTTTGGGTAGATGATATTCAGCAAGTATTTAATTTTCGTGTGGAAGCAGGATTTAAACCTGGAGGATATTCCCCTCGAATAGATAATGAGCAATATCGCAACCAAATGCAAGAGATAGAAGAATTATACGCAGTACCTTATGATGTGTATAATCTTACGATAGGAAATTCAAGCGGCGTCCCTTATTGGTTTGCAAAACACATAAACCGTATTTTATGCCTTTCTATGGTGGAAATTGACGGGACAAGATATGTCCGTTCGGAAAGTTCTGTTCCGGAAATGACGCAAGTTATTGAAGATAGCCAGCTGTTCCATATAAATATGGCTCTTGAATTGCAGAATAACGATATTGCAGGTATTGGCGGCTCTCCTGAAGCTGGTTCTTCCGCCTCTTTCCCTGCATTCCTGATAGACCACGCCAAAGATGGAGAGATGTTGCAATTCAGCGCAGAAAAAGCTGCATTTACTAATGTTGATAAGGTTGAGGTATGAAAAAAAGGCTTAGTAAAATATTATGGTTTGGTGATGCTCTTAATGAAAACAATCAGGCAGCTCCCCCTGCTTTATCTCCGAGTGATGAAGAGCATTTACAAGGTCTGAATCTCGGGGAAATATATATATGCGTCGCAGATGCCGACCCAGCACTGTTCATCAGGACTTCCGCCGACCGAATTGTCTACTTTAAGGCTCTTGATATAGAGGCTTTATCCAAGTTCTTTATAAGAAAAGACAGACCGGACGAAGCTGGATTTTTAATAAAGTTCTTAGGTGGATTGTTTTCAGACTACATCCAGTCCATGAACTTTTCTTCCGGTGCTCTCGGTGAAGGCTTTGTTATTAAAGTAGACAGCAAGACGGGTAAATCCTACATTGAAGTGGACGAACTCTTTGTGCGTATCAAAGCGATGTTCTCCGAACTGGAGATAAAGAAACTCTCTTATGCAGGCGGGAACTACATGTTCACCGCTGCCGGAATGAAATGCGGAAAGGTTGAGGAACACGAGGATTTTTGGCGGTGCTATCTGCTGGTTGATGATGGGGAGACGGCTATCGAGAACCCGTTCAAGGAAGGCGACCAGGTACGTTTTCAAGACTTCAATATCAAGCCGGGTGTCTACGAGAATGTATCCAACCGTTACTATTGGCGCTTATGTGTCGGCGTTGGTGAGGATTACATAGACCTTAGCAAGACGGACTGTGATGCAAACAGCGACATACCACAGGAAGGCGATAGCCTTGTACAGCTCGGAAACAGAACAGACAAGAAGCGTCAGAACGCAATCACCTTGTCCGTGTATGGCGATGATGCACCGAGTATCCATCAGTATGCCGGAATAGATTCCTATTCTTTAGCAGGCAAGGAAGTGACGGTTATCAGTCCGCAAGGCAACAAGTTCATGGGAGACTTTATCTTGAAAACGGGGATAAATATTATGACCCAGTTCAAGATATTGGAAGACTTGATTTACTCTGAAATCTCCAAAGTGCTTGACGAGGTGCAGGCAAAGGATAATTATCTGTATAACGCATCATTTGCAAGCAATACGAACGGTTGGGAGACAAAGAACGATGTTCGTTTCTTTACTGTGAACGGAAAGTTCTTATTGGTTAACGACAAGTTCTATTCCCGCAAGGATGCCATGGCTGCCGTTATCAGAGACGGGGATAGAAACGTGCTTCGTATCCTTTCTTCCGGAATTAAACAGTCAAATGCTGATTTAGCCAATAAGCCGACCTATGAGGAAGGAGAAGAACCGAAGAAGTTCTTTATCTCTTTTCGGTATAAGGTAGCTACAGCCGGAACGCTGACAATAGGATTTCCCGGTCAGAACCTGCATTTCACCGAACGTCTTGAACCGGGCGAGGAATACGCAATGAAGGAGTATTCCGGCACATGGGACGGAACGGGCGACTTTGAATTGAAGTTTACGGGGGATATATACATACACTCGCTGGCATTGACCGAAAACGCATTCGAGGATTTATATACAAAATTGAGTTCCGAAATAGAGCAGACTGCGGAAAGTATCAGGTTGGAAGTAAAGGAACTCTCGGAAAGCAACAATCAAAGGTTCTCACAGATTGAGCAGACAGCGGAAAACCTCAAATTGTCTGTTACAAAAATAGAGGAAGATGTAACGCAGTTGGGGCTGGACATCAATGGGGTTACCGATGAACTTAAATTATATGTCAAAAAAGACGGATTAGGTTCAGAAATCAATGTGGCACTTGATAACATTTCCGTGGTTTCCAAAAACATATACTTTACCGGAAATATATCCGCCAACGGGAATGTGTCTATTCAGGCAGACGGGACAATAAAGGCTATTGGTGGATATTTTGAAGGAGAGATAAATGCAAACAGCGGGGTGTTTAAAAATGTAAGAACTCCTAACAACTCTTTGGTGATAGACGAAAATGGGAATGTTAGCATTGTTGGCAAAATGTCAACCGCTTCATCAGGTACAAAAATAGAAATAGACCCAAATACTAATTCTATTCGGATGTATAATCAAAACGGTAAGGAAGTGGGAAGTATTAATTTTATGGTTGAAGAATGGGGAGGTTCGAATAATTACTATCCCGAAATTAGGTTACATACATATCATGGAGACGAAGAAATTTCTGACGTAAGCTTATCGGGTGGAAACATGTCAATATCGGTAAATATGGGAGGACATAATTATTTCTGCAATTTAGAGCCTAGAGCGGGCCTTCTCTTCTATAAAGACAATATTCGTACCAAATCGTATCCAGCAAATTAATAAACGCAAAAGTTATGAAAAAGATAAATTTTAAACAATTACTGATTGCTACGGACATTACCCGTAAGCATTGTGAAAATATAGACTGTAGAGAGAATTTTGCGAATGTATTATACCGGAACGGTAACGGTATCGCATCGCATGCACTCGCTTTGAAGATATACAACTCCAATGAAGAGACAGAGTATAGTGATGAAGAAGTGGTCCTGATACAAGAGCATGCAAATGCTTTTTGCAAACCTTTCTTCATTGACGCGCTCAATCGTGCTATCAACAATCAACCGGAAGAAGCAACCGATAAACAGGAATAATTATGGCTTGGACAGAACAGGATTATCAAGAAATAGTTGCCCGCCTTAAAACAGAGTCGCAAGGTGTTGGTGACGTCCCTAATGCAGAAACGCTTACTGGCATAAGTTCTCTGCCCGCATATCAAGAGAAAGATGGCGAGGACATTATTGTACGTGCCCCACTTGAATTGTTAGCCGCTCCCGCTTTGGAAGCTGCCGATAAAGCAAATGCAGCCGCTACTAAAGCAGAAAGCAACGCCACAGCAGCACAGACAGCCGCAAATTCCGCCAATGAGAAAGCAGGACTGGCGGCACAAGCTGCATCCGATGCCAACGCAGCTAAAGAAGGAGCAGAAGCGGCTACCCAATCCGCAAACAACGCTGCATCCAATGCCGAAGAGAAAGCCACCGCCGCTAATACAGCCGCCCAAGATGCCGAAAAGGTTGCCAACAATCCGACATACATCGGCAAAGACCACTATGTCTATGTGTATAACAAGGATACGGAAAGTTTCGACAAGACGGATATTTATTGCAAAGGCGAACCGGGACGCTCTTTCCGTGTGGCTGGTGAATACGATACCCTTGAAGCCTTGAAATCTGCCATTCCCGACGGTTCGGCAGTTGACGGGTTCATGGCTGTAGGTACGGAAGCCCCTTATGATTACTACGCGTGGGTGAACGGTGAATGGGTAAGCCAGGGGAAGATAGGCGGCATAGAAGAAGCGCCAACTGATGGAAAGGCATACGGTCGTAAAAATGGGGATTGGGCGGAAGTTCCTGAAAAATCCGACGTCCTCACCAAAACCAACAGTGAAAGTTTCACCCCAACCTCGGACTATCAGCCTGCAACGAAGAAGTATGCGGATAATATCAATTATGGTAAGGTTATTAACGTTTCTGTGGGCACTTATCTTGTTACCAATAAAAACGAAAAAGACAGGGAAGCAATAGACCTTATAAACACCATCTTTGGTTCGGTTGATAATCTGAAAGAAATAATCCAGGATATTATAGCGAACCACACCAAGTATCATTTTCACAGTTATAATAGCAAAGATAATTGTATTGAACTTAGTAGCATTTACTCTTTTCACAACCCTGAAACTGAAGAATATAACTTGCAATGCAATATCAGTTATTATACTAATAACGGTCCTGTTTCCAAGCGTATGGGATTTAAACTAATGCCCAATGATGAAGACTGCGCTGCCTTTATAGAAGATATACTCACTTCCGATAATCTACAAAGAGTTGTTAAACGTACTAAAACTAAATATGATAGTATCGGTACTAAAGATAATTCTACAATGTATGCTGTAACAGATGCTTGATATGAGAGATAAGAATTTAGAGCGGAAATATAAACCCTGAT
>ERZ772816.657-NODE-657-length-36991-cov-9.430420_pt1 | contig 36991 bp, 35 predicted proteins | sample MGYA00511359_ERZ772816 | MGnify/ENA primary metagenome ERZ772816 (study PRJEB29015, sample SAMEA2737710) | human gut metagenome | biome: human gut; feature: human-associated habitat; material: faeces | place: China | collected 2012 ...
AGTTCGCTTCGACCTTCGCGGCGATGATGCCGTATTTGTACCGGGATACGGAATCACATCTCCATCGCAGCGGTATACGAATCGCTAGCACGCGCAACGACCGTCCTGAAGCTCTGTAGGTAGTGGCTCATGGCGGTATTAACAGTCGAATGCCCCAGCGCCACGGCTATGTCCTCGATGGCGGCTCCATGCTCAAGCGATATGGTCGCCCAGCTGTGGCGCAGGCAGGTCATAGGCACGTGCGGCAAGCTGAACCGCTTGCAGAACGCGCGGAACTTTCGAGCCACGGCGTTGGGGTCTAGCTGGCAAAGCCTGCCGGACCTGCGCGCGCCCCTGATGGCGCGGAGCCTCTCGAGGGCAAAGCGCGGCAGCTTGAGTCGCCTGTCTGATAGTTTGGTTTTGCACCCGGTCTCGATGACATCGCCCTTTACGACATGCAGCCCGCGCCGTACGTGCACCCAGCCGCTCCTCCAATCGATATCCTCAACGCGGACGGCACACGCCTCGCAGCGTCGCAGGCCGAGCGTGGCGCCCAGGAGCACCGCCGGCTCGAAAGGCTGTCCGACGATCGCCCTAAGGGTCGTTCGCTCCTGTTCGGCCGTCAACGTAGGGCGGCGCGCGGTTGGTTTCTGCGGCAGCTCCACACCCTGGGTTACATCCCAAATGCGGAGCTGGTGGCGCCTCAGTATCCATCGGTAAATCTGGCGGAACGTCTTGTACGCCTTCTCCGCCGCGCCTGCCCTGTCGAACTCATCGATCCATTCCTGGACCTGCTCAAAAGTAATCGAATCTATCTCGCGATTGCCCCATTGGGAGATGAGGTGGCAGCGTATCGCGCTCTCGTAGCCCTCGAGGGTGGTGGCGCGCAGGCGCTTTCGCTTGTCGGCCATGTACTCGGCGGCGGCATCTTTGAACAGCATTTCGATCATCCAATCTCCTAAAAATCCCAGACGCATTGCATGGTACGCCGTGCCGAGGCGTCTGGGATTTTCAGGGGATTCGACAAGGCTCGTAGCCCTGAAATCAGCGGCAAATAGCGGAAGAAAGGAAGGCAAGCGTGGCATCACTGGCGCAGATTGTCGTGACGACGGCCGTGTCCTGTCTGGTATCGGCGATGGTCGCGGCGGGCGTCGCGACCGTCAGGGCCCAGGGGCGCAAGGCGTCGGAGCGGGCGGAGCGCGAGCGCGAGGCCAGCGAGGCACTCAAAGCGGGGATGCGGGCGCTGCTCTGGGCTGAGCTGCAGCGCATCCATGAGAGGGCCATGGCGCGGGGCGGCCTGACCGTCGAGGAGCGCCGGCATCTTGAGAGTGTCTACGCCGCCTACCACGGGCTGGGCGGCAACGGCACGGGAACGCGTCTCTACGAGGACGCGATGAGGCAGCCCGTATTGGATTAGGAGGAGGAATCAATGACCAAAGATGAGATCGTCAAGAAGCTGACCAGCAGAAAGTTCTGGCTGTGCAGTGCGGCCTTCCTCGGGTCCGTCGCGGCGAGCGTTGCCGGACTTGCGACTGACAACCAGGCGGTCGTGGCCATCGGCACCGTTTGCGGGGTCGCGAGCGCTGCCATCTACGCCGCCGCAGAGCAGGCCGTGGACTCCGCGCGCCTGAAGGCGGGAGGCGAGCATGACGGAGACTAACGCCGAGGCAAAGCGCAAACTGCCGATGCGCAGCATTTTCGCCATCGTCCTCGCGCTCGTCGCGGCCCTCGCCGCCCCGTGCGGAGCCGAGGCGTACCAGAGCGTCGACAGGTACGTGAGCAACGGCCACGGCTACCTCAATGCGAGCTACCTCGTTATCCATGAGACGGACAACCCCGGCGCTTCTGCCTACAACCACACTTTGTTGTGGTCGCGTGACGACACCTACGCCGTACATCACGTCATGGAGCTGGACGGCTCCACCGTGTACAACACCGTGCCGGAGAACCGCCTGTGCTGGCATGTCGGAAACGGCAACTACGCCACGATCGGCATCGAGCTTGCCCACGCCACCAATGCCTCCGGCTTCTCCGAGCAGTGGTCTGAGGCCGTGAAGTGGACGGGCGACGAACTTCGCTCTCGCGGCTGGGATACGTCCCGCCTTTTGAGCCACTACGAAGCGGCTCAGCGCTGGGGCGGTTCCGACCACACCGACCCGAATGGATATTTCGCCCAGTACGGTAAGAGCTGGTGGGAGTTCAAGCAGGCCGTCGCCGCCTATTTGGGCAGCGGCTACGTGGCTCCCATCGCACCGACCAACGGCAACGGCGGGACCTATGAGGGGGGCGGCTACAGCTCACCGGCGGCCAGCTTCCCGAAATCGACTGGTGCCTGCGTGAGCGTCCACTATGCGCTGCACAACCGTGGCGGCGGCTGGAACTCCGAGGTAACGAACTTCGACGACGCCAGCGAGAACGGCTTCGCGGGCATGCCTTACGGCTCCCATGACATGCTGATCGCATGGGCCGATACCGGTACCCTACGCTATCGCGTCCATACCCGCGAATCCGGATGGCTCGACTGGGTGCAGGCAGCATCCTACGGCGACAGCGTGAACGGCATGGCGGGTGTCTGGGGGCAGATCATCGATGGTGTCCAGATGTACTACGTCACGCCTGGCGGTGACTACCGTCAGGTCTACTACCGCTCTCAGGATGTCGATCATGCCGGATGGTGGGGCGAGGTCTGCGACGACGGAACCACGTATGGCGGAGACGATTACGCCGGCTATTACGGCCACGCGCTCGACCGCCTGCAGGTCTACATCTCCGACGGGACTCGCCGATGATCGCGCTGGCGTTCGTGCTCGGCTCGCTCTTCGGCGGTATCGTGGCGACAATCGGGCTCTGCATCGTGAGTGTTAATCGTCAATAGACGGCTAAACCCCTCCCCGGTATGTGCCGGGGAGGGGTTTTATGCATGACTTAATATCCGTTAATAACCGTTCCACAATGCAGTTTCAGCGCGTACGGCGCTGGCGAGAACATCGTTACCTGCAAGTATGCAGATACAGCGCGTGCCAAAACGTCACGTTCAAGACTCTTAATCCCAAGGTCCAGGGTTCGACCCCCTGACGGCCCACCCAAAGCAAGTTAAGACGGTCAACGAAAGTTGGCCGTCTTTTTTATTAACCTCGCATGGGGTCGAGCCCGTCGGGGCGCGAAGCTGAGGAAATGCATGAGCATTTACCAGCGCAGCGCGCAAGGCGCAAAGCGCCGCAGCGGCCGCCTGCGCAGCAGGCTGACCCCCTGACGGCCCACCAAAGTACGTTAAGACGCTCAACTTCGGTTGGCCGTCTTTTCCATTAACCTCGCACGGGGTCGAACCCGAAAGGACACAGCCCCTTTCACAGATCGAGTCTACCCTGGGGATCGGTAAAACCGGCGCGTCTGCACGGCGAAGTACGCCTGTGCGAGCGCGACTTCCGGCTTGTTTGGGTCCCCGTTTTGGGCGATTAAATAGCATGCGTAGCGCGTTAACTTATAGTCTTTGACTGCTTTTTGTCCTATTCCTGTAGGTACTTTTTTGCTGGTTTCAACAAAATAGGAATCAACAGGCATTTCATTGACTTCACACGATGCCATTGCCCTCTTAATTGCAGTCTCAAAATTGTGTCATTGGGCGTATCCGAGGGGTTCCATTAAATCGCGTGCGAGCCAATACTCAACGCCGTCTTCCACATTGGCGTAGCTATCAAGTTCGACACGCCACTTCTCGATATCTCTACTGTCCATATCTCCTCCTCGCTGGTCTATTGTCTATGCGGGGTTTAGCCGCTCCGTATTCAGAATAAGGATACGCTGCCGTGCGGACACGAATGGGCCCCGTGTCACTTCGAGCTCACGGGGCCTATAGATATCGATTAGCTGTGCTCTGTTTTAGATGGGTGTTCGACTTAGTCCGCTCGATAATGGGAACCGAGACTTTCGGTTCGGTTGCGCATGGCTTTGACTATTTCTTTTGCTAGCTGAATCTGCGATTCCAGGCGGGCAAGGGCTGCGACTTGGCTGTCATGAGCGTTTCGCATGCTCAGAGTCGTTGCTTCCGTCTCCAGGCTCTCAATCTCCTGCAGTGCTGTGGAGAGGCCTCTTTCGGTCCTGTTGATCATGCAATAGGTGCTCATCGTGTGCTTAAGGCCGTGTGTCAGGCGTTCGGCATCTGTTGTGGAAATGCCGTAGCGGGGGAGGGCGATATCCGCCTTCAGGGCTGTCTCAGGCTCTTTCTGCGCTGCAAGGGCTGCCGATGCGCCCGCGATGCGTCCGAACACGATGCCGTTGGCGCTTGACAAGCCACCAATGCGGTCGGCGCCGTGCATGCCGCCTGTCGCCTCGCCGCAAGCGTAGAGGCCCTCAACGCCCGTGTGCGCGGTCTTATCGATCTTAATGCCGCCGTTAGCGGCGTGGGCATACATCGCAACGCGCATCTCGTCGGTCGGCGCGATGCCGTGCTCGTCTTGCAGCCAGGTGGCAAAGGTCTGCACAAACTCTGGGACATCCTCGCGGGGGAAGTCGTAGTGGAGTGCCAGACCTTCGACACCTGCCTGATCGATGACGAGATCGATAGAGCGGGAGGCCAAGCGTGACGTGAAGGGACCATATCCAGAGCGCTGCTCGAGCAGGTCGTCCAGCTTGTCGTCGGCAATATCTACCGGCTGGTCTACGTGCACGTAGCGCCAGGTTTTCTCATTGAAGACCAAGTTACGCCTGGGCTCGATGAAGCCGGGCATCATCTGCATGAACTCTATATTAGTAAGTGTTGCGCCGTGCGCCAGCGCGATGGCCTGTGATGAGCTGAGCACGTCGGCGGAAGTGAGGCTGCGCTCGAACAGGCCGCCTGTGCCGCCCGCAGCGATGACAATGGCCTTGGCTGCAATAGGCACGAGATGCTCGCTTGCGCGGTCGTAGAGCACGGCGCCGGTAATCTTCCCGGTTGTGTCCTCAACAAGGTCGATAAGCTCATGGCGGGGGAGCAGGCGAATGCCGAGCGATTCGATCCGGGCCGTACACGCGTCCTCAAGGGGCTTGCGGGTGAGGCCGCGCCACATGCGCGTCTTGTGGTCAAAGCAGGGGATAAACTGCTTTTGCTGAGCGCTCTCAGCGCTTTGCGGACGCTGGAGCTCAACGCCTAGGTCTTGCTCGAGCCATTCAATTGCCTGGGGAATGCCGTGGACGAACGTCTGGACGAGCGTAGGGTCGGCAACGCCGCCACCAACGGTCTGGATGGTGCTGATGAGGTCCTGTTCGTCGTCTTCGTCGACGGGGCCAATAAGACCAAGGCCCCAGGTGCCCGGGAAGAAGCTCGATCCGCTCATGGTCTTGCCGGCGCTTGCGACGGCAACGGTCGCGCCCGCGCTCGCCGCTTCGATAGCGGCACAAAGGCCCGCAATGCCAGATCCAATTACCAGTACATCAGTCGATTCCATCGGATTCCTTTCTCGTCCGGCGCATTGTCGCATGGGTGATCGGCAATGGGGCCGCAAAGACTCGGCAAATCGGTAAAGGGCAAATATGGCAGGTGGGCGTCATGGGCGCGTGATGGTTCCGTCTCGCTGCAACTCATATTCCCCTGCAGCTGATATATCGGTAGTAGATGGTCTTGCGACGGGGTAGCTAAAATAGCCCCGTCCCAAATTAGCTACCCCTTTGGAAGAAAAAAAGAGCCGCTACCCGGGTGGGTAGCGGCTCTAAAGCTCAACTATATGAGCATCGCGCGGGCGCGATTAGGCCTTGAGGGCCTCCTCGACGGCGACAGCGCAGGCGACGGTGGCACCGACCATGGGGTTGTTGCCCATGCCGATGAGACCCATCATGTCAACGTGCGCAGGCACGGAGGAAGAACCGGCGAACTGGGCGTCGGAGTGCATACGGCCCATGGTGTCGGTCATGCCGTAAGAGGCAGGGCCGGCGCCCATATTGTCCGGGTGCAGGGTACGGCCAGTGCCGCCACCAGAAGCGACGGAGAAGTACTTCTTGCCAGCCTCGATGCGCTCCTTCTTGTAGGTGCCAGCGACGGGGTGCTGGAAGCGCGTGGGGTTGGTGGAGTTACCGGTGATCGAGATATCGACGTTCTCGTGCCACATGATGGCAACGCCCTCACGGACGTCGTCGGAGCCGTAGCAGTTAACGGCAGCGCGGGGACCATCGGAGTAGGGGATGGTCTCGACGACCTTGAGCTCGCCCGTGTAGTAGTCGAACTGGGTCTTCACATAGGTGAAGCCGTTGATGCGGGCGATGATCTGGGCGGCGTCCTTGCCCAGACCGTTCAGGATAACGCGCAGCGGCTTCTTACGAGCCTTGTTGGCGTTCAGAGCCAGGCCGATGGCGCCCTCAGCGGCAGCGAAGGACTCGTGGCCAGCCAGGAAGGCGAAGCACTCGGTGTCGTCGGAGAGCAGCATAGCGCCCAGGTTGCCGTGGCCCAGACCGACCTTGCGGTCCTCAGCGACGGAGCCGGGGACGGTGAAGGCCTGGATGCCCTCGCCGATGATGGCGGCAGCCTCAGAAGCGGACTTGGCGCCACGCTTGACAGCGAGAGCGCAACCGAGGGTGTAGGCCCACTCGGCGTTCTGGAAGGCGATGGACTGGGTGTTGTTGACGATCTCACGCGGGTTGAAGCCCTTGTCGGTGCAGATCTGCAGAGCTTCCTCGAGGGAGGCGATGCCGTTGTCGGCGAGGCACTTGTTGATCTTGTCAGCGCGGCGCTCGTAACCTTCGAACGTAACAGTCATAGTTATTTCCCTCCCTTTCTACTCGTGAACCGGGAACACGCTGGCGACGGAGTGAGTCTCCTCGTCGGTGCGCGGGTCGATGTACTTGGCAGCGTTCTCCCACTGACCATAGTGGCCCATAGCGCCAGCGATGGCCTCCTCGGGGGTCTTGCCGGCCTTGACGGCGTCGGTGAACTTGCCGAGGTTCAGGAACTCGAATGCGATGATCTCGTTCTTGTCGTTGAGAGCCATGCGGGTGACGTAGCCCTGAGCGAGCTCGAGGTAACGAGCGCCCTTGGCCTTGGTGCCGAACATGGTGCCGACCTGAGAGCGAAGGCCCTTGCCGAGGTCGTCGAGGGAGGCGCCCACGGGCAGGCCGCCCTCGGAGAACGCGGTCTGGCTGCGGCCGTAAACGATCTGCAGGAAGATCTCGCGCATAGCAACGTTGATGGCGTCGCAGACGAGGTCGGTGTTGAGGGCCTCGAGGATGGTCTTGCCGGGAAGGATCTCGGAAGCCATGGCGGCAGAGTGGGTCATGCCCGAGCAGCCGATGGTCTCAACGAGTGCCTCCTCGATGATGCCGTCCTTGACGTTCAGCGTGAGCTTGCAGGCGCCCTGCTGAGGTGCGCACCAACCCACACCGTGCGTAAGACCGGAGATGTCGGAAATCTCCTTAGCCTGGACCCACTTGCCCTCCTCGGGGATGGGTGCGGGGCCGTGGTATGCACCCTTGGCAACGGGGCACATGTTCTCCACTTCCTGTGAGTACTGCATGCCTCTCCTCTCTATCGTGTTGGCGTCCCGTCTGGGGGTCGTGGCTGGCGATTGCCGGGCGACCCTTCGAAAGGGACATGACATGCAGCCCCTATAATACCGCGAAATGCACGGAATATTCGGCGAACGGCTCAGTTTTCGTAGCGAGAAGTCCGGAAGTTTAAATTGAAACGGTTTAACTCTATGTTCTGTGGTCGCGAACTTCCGTAGAGGGGGTTCGTCTTGGGCAAGCTTTTGGTCAGCTCTTGTATGCGTTGCGGGGGCTGACCTGTTGCAACGGTGCCGTTCGCCGCCTATTTACCGCCTTTGGCCGCGCGAGTCTATTGTTTTGCGTGGATGTTTTGATGGCACGCTTCAACCGTGCTGTATTAGATGGCAAGCAGATCCCGGCGAAGGGAGCGCCATGCAGCGCGTTTGGAGAACGGTTACCGGCTTTTACCATGTCTGTGCCCGCGGTACGGGCAAGCAGCTCATCTTTGAGGGCGACGAAGACCGGTGGGAGTTTTTGGAACTGATGCGCGACTGCTGCCGCGAGGCGGGCGTGACGGTTATCGCCTGGTGCCTTATGGGCAATCACGTGCATCTTGTGCTTGCAGATTACGAGGACGCGATGAGCGCGGCGATGCACCGGCTGCTTTTGACGTACGCGCGGCGGTTCAATAAACGCACGGGGCGAACGGGCCATCTGTTCCAGAACCGTTTTGACCGGCGCTCGCTCGATACCGACCGACATCTAATGGCCGCGATTCGCTATGTTCATGCTAATCCGCAGGAGGCGGGTGTCGCCCTGATCGAGCGCTATCCGTGGAGCAGCTTTGCCGAGTATCTGCGAGCGTATGACAACGATATGACGAGAGGATTTTCCGACCCTTCTTGTGTGCTCGAGCTCTTTGAGTCTGCCAAGGGGTTTCTTGATTATTCTCTGTCGACGCCCGATGGTTCCGATCCGGTGATTCACGATATGGATGAGACGGAGTGGGAGCGGCGTGCGTTTGCCGACAAGATGGCGAAGCGCCTGGGCGTGCCGCTCAACGAACTCAAGACCGTAGCACCGTCACGTCGAGACGGAATCATTTTCGTCCTGCACGATGGCGGCTACACGGTGCGCGAGATTGAACGCTATACGGGAATCAGCAAGAGTACCGTCTCTCGTATCGTGCGCGCTTATGCGCGGGTGAAGGCTCAAGCTGAGGGCTCGGAATAGATAATGGCCGAACCGCTCTTGTCAAGCGATTCGGCCAACATAATTCTTAAGATTTGGGACAAATACTACTGATTATTTTGTCCCGTGAGCATGCCGTCGAGGGTGCGCCAGGCGAGCTCGGCACATTTGACGCGGGCAGGCATGTGCGAGATGTCCTGGAGTTGGGCGGCCTCGTCCAGGTCTTCCAGGTCCTCCTCGGAGAGCTGCTCGCCTCGAATCATGGCGAGGAAGAGCTCTGCCAGGCGGCGAGCTTCCTCAACGGTCTCGCCGGTGATGAGGTCGGCCATGATGTCGGCGCTGGCCTGACTGATGGCGCAGCCGTGACCGGTAAACGAGGCCTCCTCGATCACGTCGTTCTCGACGCGCAGCTGCAAGGTGAGCTCGTCTCCGCAGCTGGGGTTGATGCCGTCGTGCTCGTGCGTGGGGGCATCCATCTCGTACTTATAGTCGGGGTGCGAGTTGTGCTCCATAAATGTGGTGGAGGTGTACAGATTACCCATTGAACGTGCTCCAAACGTGATGCAGACCGGCGATGAACTTGTCGATGTCGGCCTTGTCGTTGTAGAAGGCCACGCTGGCGCGGCAGCAGGCGAGGTTCTCGACGCCCAGCCAGGTGAGCAGCGGCTGCGCGCAGTGGTGACCGGCGCGGATGCAGACGCCGTCCATGTCCATGATGCTCGCGACGTCGTGCGGGTGGATGCCGCGGACGTTAAAGCTCACGACGCCGTGATGGTTGTCCCAATAGATGGATCCGATGATCTGGACAAAGTCGAGCTGCATGAGCTCGCCCATCAGGTAGTGCACGAGTGCCTGCTCGCGTGCCCGGATGTTTTCGTAGCCTACCGTGTTGACCAGGTAATCAAGCGCCGCGCCTGTGGCGAAGATGCCGGCGGCGTCCTGCGTACCTGCCTCGAACTTCTCGGGGACGGGCGCCCAGACGGCGTCCTGCTCGGTGACCGAATCGATCATCTCGCCGCCGGTGAGCATGGGCGGCATGGCGTTGAGCAGGTCCATCTTGCCCCACAGCACGCCAATGCCCATGGGGCCCATGGCCTTGTGCGCGCTAAAGGCAAAGAAATCAGCGCCCAGGTCGGCCACATCGACCGGCATGTGCGGCAGCGACTGCGCGCCGTCGACAACCAGATAGCCGCCGTATTTGTGCACGAGCTTGCCGAGGTTCTTGACCGGGTTCTCGACGCCCAGCACGTTAGAGACCTGACCCACGGCCAGGATCTTGGTCTTGGGACCCACCTTGGCAAGAACCTCCTCGGTGGTGAGCTGGCCGGTCTTGGTGGGGTAGAGGTAGACGAGCTTGGAGCCGGTCTCGCGGCAGACCTGCTGCCACGGAATCAGGTTGGAGTGGTGCTCCATGATGGTGATGACGACCTCGTCGCCCGGTTCGAGGACCGTGGGCGCAAAGCTCTTGGCGACCAGGTTGAGCGACTCGCTCGTGTTGCGGGTGAAGACGACCTCGTTGGCCTGGGCGGCGCCGATGAGGTCGGCGATCTGCTGGCGGACCTTCGCGATGGCGTCGGTGGCCTCGACGGACAGCGAGTACAGTCCGCGCAGGGGGTTGGCGTTCATGCGCTGATAGAAGTCGCGCTCGGCGTCGAGCACGCAGGCGGGGCGCTGCGCGGTGGCGGCGCTATCGAGGAAGGCGATTTCGGGGTGCTGCTGGAACAGCGGGAACTGCGCCTTGTAGGGATTGGTCTCGATGTCGACGGTAGGCCAGCCGCGCGAGGCCTCGTCACTGGCGTCGAGCTCCATAGGCTCCGGTGCGGTACAGGTGTCACATTTAACGTGCTCGGTATCGATCATGCGAGCTCCTCCTCAAAGTTGTCGATCAGGTTGTTGCCCAGGCGGACAACGGCGGCGCGGGTGCGCTCGTCGGTGGCGGAAAGCGCAGCGTCCTCCAGCTTGGCGCGGATGAACAGGTCCTCGGCTGCGTTTTGGTCAAGGCCGCGGCAGGCGAGGTAGAACAGCTGCTCGTCGCGGACGTGGCCGATGGTGGCGCCGTGGTTGCCGGCGACGTCGTCCTCGTCGCAGAGGATGACGGGAACGGTCTTGTTGTCGACGCCCTTGTTAGCCAAGAGCACCGTCTCGCGCTCGGTGCCGGTTGCACCCTTGCAGCCGTGCACGAGGTCGATGGTGCCGCGGTAGACCTTCTTGGACGTGCCGGTCAGCACGCCGTTGGCGTCGATTTCGCACTCGGTCTTGCGACCGCGGTGGCGCAGCTCGTAGTTAAAGTCACGCACCTGCTCGCGGGCGCCCAGGTAATCGGTATCGATCGTAACCTTGGCAGTGTCGCCCAGCAGGTCGCCGGCAAGGCCGGTGGCGCTGGCGCCGGCGCCCAGGACGGCGTGCTGAACGTTGACGCGCGCGCCCTCGTCCAGGAACAGGCCGGTGTCGTCGAGCGCGATCCAGCTGTCATCGAGCGTCTGTGTGCAGGTTACGTTGACGGTGGCGTACTCGTGAGCGCACACGCGTAGCACGGAGCCCACGACACCCTCGCCCTCGGCGGGCGAGTCTAAGGCGATATGCAGGTCAAGCGTTGCCTGCGGGCGGGCGACGACGTCGATAGCGGCGATGGCCGCGGCGGCATCGACGCCACTCACGCGCACGGTAACCGTGGCGTGCTGGTATGCGGGCACATCGATGACGAAGCGCTTGGTAGCGTGCTCGGCCAAGTAGGCGTAGGCAGCCTCGCCCATGCCGGTCTCGAAGGCCTCGGCAGGGGAGAGCTCCTCCTCGAGCTTGATGGCGCCGGCCTGGTAGACGGAGGTGGCGGGCACGTCGAGCTCGGTCTCGGGCGTGATGCGGGCACGGTCGGCAGCGTCGCCGGGGGCGGAGGCGCGGCGCTCGGGGAAGCGCTCGGCCATGGCGTCCATGGCGGCGTCGAAGGCGTCGGCCGAGCCGGCAAGCTGCTCGTCCAAGCCCTCGACCTCAACGGCCTCGGCGGGGGCGGCGGCAAGTTCGTCCGAAAGCTCGAGCTTGGTCTGGTTCATCTTGAGCCAGCCCCAAGTGGCGGCCGGCATCGCATTAACCTGCTCGAGCGTGGTCGCAGCGGTGTTCGTGGTCTGTTTCATTATCCGATCGCTCCTTCCATCTCGAGCTTGATCAGGTTGTTCATCTCGACGGCGTACTCCAGCGGCAGCTCCTTGGAGACCGGGTTGGCAAAGCCGTTGACGATCATGGTGCGGGCCTCTTCCTCCGAGATGCCGCGGCTCATCAGGTAGAACACCTTGTCGTCGCCGATGCGGCCGATGGTGGCCTCGTGGCCGATGTCGACGTTCTTGGCGCGGATGTCCATGGCCGGAATAGTGTCGGAGCGGCTCTGGTCGTCGAGCATCAGCGACTGGCAGCTCACGGTTGCTTTGGAACCCTCGGCCTTGGGTGTGGCCACGATGGAGCTGCGGAAGGTCTGGATGCCGCCGCTCTTGGAGATGCCCTTGGTCTCGACGGTCGCCGAGGTCTCGGGCGCGTTGAGCACGACCTTGCAGCCGGTATCGAGGTTCTGGCCGGCGCCGGCAAAGGTGATGCCGGTAAAGCTCGAGCGGGCGCGGCAGCCGTTGAGCACGCTCATGGGGTAGAGGTAGCCCACGTGGCTGCCGAAAGAGCCGCTGATCCACTCGATGTCGCCGTCCTCGTCCACGCGCGCACGCTTGGTGTTGAGGTTGTACATATTCTTGGACCAGTTCTCGATGGTCGAGTAGCGCAGGTGCGCACGCTTGCCCACAAAGAGCTCGACGGCGCCGGCGTGGAGGTTGGCCACGTTGTACTTGGGCGCGGAGCAACCCTCAATGAAGTGCAGGTCGGCATCGTCCTCAACGATGATGAGCGTGTGCTCAAACTGGCCGGCGCCCTTGGCGTTAAGGCGGAAGTAGCTCTGCAGCGGGAAATCGAGCTTGGTGCCCTTGGGCACGTAGACAAACGAGCCGCCCGACCATACGGCGCCGTGCAGGGCCGCAAACTTGTGGTCGGTGGGCGGGATGAGCGTCATAAACTTCTCGTGGATGAGCGGCTCCCATTGCGGATCGTGCAGGGCCTCCTCGATGCCGGAGTAGACGATGCCCATCTTGGACGCGGTGTCCTGCATGTTGTGGTAGACGAGTTCGGAGTCGTACTGCGCGCCGACGCCTGCCAGGTAGCTGCGCTCGGCCTCGGGGATACCCAGGCGCTCAAAGGTGTTCTTGATGTCGTCGGGCACCGACTCCCAGTCGTGCTTTTGGTCGGTGTTGGGCTTGACGTAGGTGACGATGTTGTCCATGTCCAGGCCCTCGATGGAGGGGCCCCACGTCGGGTCGGGAAAACGATTGAAAATCTCGAGGGACTTTAAGCGCAGGTCGAGCATCCACTGCGGCTCGTCCTTCTTGGCGCTGATCTCGCGCACGATGTCGGGCGTGATGCCGGCGTCGAGGCGCTCGAATCCCTCCTCGCCATAGGTGAAGTCGTAGAGGCTGCGGTCAATGTCCGCGACCTCGGTGCGGTTCTTGGTCATTGCGTCGCCCCTTTACGCCTGCTGCTCGGCAGCGGCGGCCTCGGCCTGGGCGCGCTGCTCGGCGGCCTCGCGCTCGAAGGTTTCAAAGCCGTTCTTGTCGATCCAGGGGATGAGCGAGGCGTCGTCCTCGCGCACGATGTGGCCCTTGACCATAACGTGGACGTGATCGACATCCAGGTGCTCCAGGATGCGCGTGTTGTGCGTGATGATGAGCATGGAGCCGTCGCAGCTCTTGCGGTAGGCGTCCATGCCGTGGCTGACGGTGGACAGGGCGTCGACGTCCAGGCCCGAGTCGGTCTCGTCCAGGATGGCGAGCTTGGGCTGCAGCAGCAGAAGCTGGAGCATCTCGACCTTCTTCTTCTCGCCGCCCGAGAAGCCCACGCCCAGCTCGCGGTTGAGATAGGCGGTATCCATGTTGAGCTCGGCCGCGAGCTCCTTCACGCGGCGGCGGAACTCCTTACCCTTCATCTCCAGGCCGGGGCGGCCGGCGATGCTGGCGCGCAGGAAGCTCGACAGCGGCACGCCAGGGATCTCGACCGGGGCCTGGAAGCTCAGGAACAGGCTAGCGCGCGAGCGCTTGTCGGTGGTGAGCTCGGTGATGTCCTGGCCGTCAAAGACGATACGGCCGTCGTTGACCGTGTAGACGGGGTCGCCCATGACCAGGTGGCCGAGGGTGGACTTGCCGGCGCCGTTGGGGCCCATCAGCACGTGGGTCTCGCCGGCGGCGACGTTGAGGTTGACGTTGTGGAGGATCGTCTTCTCGTCCACGGAGGCGGTGAGACCTTCGATGGAAAGCAGCGGATTTGCGCTCATGCTGTACCTCTCTGTATATGGTGTACTCATAGGTGTACTAAACCCTAGGAATCTTCTCGGAATAAAGTTACTATGGGTTCGGCGTTAGTCAAGGGAAAACCCGACTAATCCACTCGACTTTTCAAATTCTGGGACAAAATAACCTGTTGTGTTTGTCCCACTTACTTAAGATTTGGGACAAACAAACCTGGTTATGTTGTCCCAGATGCGATGGGAGGGTAGGTATGCTCATTTCTTCCAAGGGCCGCTATGCCCTCCGGCTGATGATCTATATCGCGGCGCTCGGTGACGCCGAGGGCAAGATTGCTCTGCGCGAGGTCGCCGACCGCGAGCGCATTTCGCAGAAGTATCTGGAACAGCTGGTTCGTCCGCTTATGAAGGCTGGTCTGCTTAAGAGTGTGCGCGGCAAAGGCGGTGGCTACATGATGGCCAAGGACCCGGCCGAGGTGCGTGCTGGCGACATCCTGCGCGCTGTCGAGGGCAGCACGGCGCCCGTGGCGTGCGACGGTATCGACAACAGCTGCACCCGCAGCGATTTGTGCTCGACCGTCAAGTTCTGGCGCGGTCTGGACGACGTGATCGAAAAGTACGTCGACGGCGTAACGTTGGCCGACTTGGCTGCCGTTCCAGAAATTAACTTCGACATTAAGCTGTAGGGGTGCAAATGGCATCTCTCGACAAGGTGTACAAGCAAATCGAAGTTTTTGCTCGGGAATGTGACGCTGAGAAGGTCGTGTTGTTTGGTTCTCGTGCTCGAGGCGACAACTTGCCCAAGAGCGATATTGACATCGCCGTAGCAGGTTGCCGGGATTTCGGCCGTTTCTCATATTTGATCGAGGAACATCTTGATACTCTTTTAGATGTAGATGTCGTCAATCTCGACGAGTCCCTATCGCAGCAATTGCTCGATGAGATTGCCAGGGATGGTGTGATTCTGTATGAAAAAATATGAGAACTTTGTTAGCGCCTTGGCGAATCTTGAGGATGCGCCCAATCAGGATCTCAACAATGATTTTGTTCAGAGTGGATTGATTAATAAGTTCAATCTTCAATTTGAACTGAGCTGGAAGCTCCTTAAGCGTCTGCTCGAGTATGAGGGCGCCACGCTTGCCGCGTCGGGGTCTCCTCGTGCCATCTTGAAGGAGTCGTACCGATTTTACGACTTTATTGATGAGGCGGCCTGGCTAGACATGCTCAGAGACCGCAATACGAACGTCCATATCTACGACAACAAGCTCGCTCAAGATTTGATTCAGCGCATCTTGAACGTCTATATCCCCGCTTTCTGTCAGTTGAGGGACGGGCTGATGGAGCGATACGGCGAGCTTCTGATGGCGCCCGACGACCAGTTTGTTTAATTCCTTAAGATTTCGCGGAGGGTTGTTGCCGTTTACCGAGGGGTTGTTGTGCAACAACGGGCGAGCTGCAATACTTAACTTTATCTTTGCAAACCGCACTTTAACTACACCAATGCAGGGAGGATCTTATGCAGCCTAAGCATTCTGCTATTGTCGCGGGCCTGACGCTGGCGCTTTCGTTTGGCGCCGTTTCCGCGCCGGCACCCGCCGCTGCCGAGGAGCCCACGCCGGGCGTTGCCTCGGATGCCACCGATATCGATAAGGGTCTCTACACCCAGCAGTCCTTCTCGGGCGTGCTGAGGTCGGTCCAGGGCGTTTCGTTTGTCAACGTGACTCCCGAGATGAAGTACTTCACCAAATATGAGAGCCATGGCAACTATAACCAGGGCTTTTCGTATGGTGACGGCTACAACGCGCTGGGTTATTACCAGTTCGACCGTCGTTGGTCGCTCATTCCGTTTATGAAGCAGGCCTACAACTACAACCCCGAAAAATACAGCATGCTCAAGGATGCGATTGATCGCGGCAGCGAGATTTCCAACACGAGCAATGCCATGTACGAGAACGGCCAGCTCACCGAGTTGGGCCGTATCGCTCAGGATGCCTTCCAAGGTGCGTACAACACCGATCCTGTTGAGTTCTCAGCACTTCAAGATGCCTATGCGTACAACTCGTACTATGCGGTGACCGAGGCGTGGCTCAAGAGCGGCCTTGGTATTGATATTTCGGGCCGCGCCGATTGCGTCAAGGGCATGGTGTGGAGCATTACCAACATGTGCGGCACTGGTGGCTGCAGGGACTTTTTCCGCTGGGCGAATCTTTCCAACGATATGTCCGACCGCGAGTTTGTGACGGCGCTTTCCAACAGCGTGGTCAATAACGTGGCGACCAAGTATGCAAGCCAGCCCCAGTATCATGAGGGCTGGAAGAATCGTTATAAGAATGAGCTGAAGGACTGCTTGGTTTATATCGCTGAGGACGAGGCTGCCGCTGCGACGCCTGTGCAGCCCGAGCCTACGCCGGCGCCCTCGCCGACACCTGATTCGAATGACGGCTCGAGTGACGATGTCAACGATGACAAGATGGATGCGCCCTCGACCGATGCTGACGGTGATGGCTCTACTGGTGGCACTACCAACGATGGCTCTACCTCGAACGGCTCCGATTCGAACGGCTCTGCTGCGGGCGATTCGTCTTCAAGCTCTGCCGGCAATACGGGCAGCGCCGCCTCTGGTTCGACCGACGCTGGTTCCTCCGGCTCTTCCACTGGCTCGAGTGATTCGTCGATTGACACCGGCTCTAACAACGGCTCCGGCTCTGACGCAACCCCTGATTCCGATGCTTCCAAGGACAACTTGAATAAGGCGCCGGACGCTCCCGTTGCTTCTCCGGACAAGAAGCCTTCTTTCTCCGAGCAGCTTGGTTCTACGCTGGGTTCTTCGCTGATGGCTGGCGTCAATAACGGCTCGGCCCAGAACAAGGACAACTCTGATCAGGTTTCCACGGAAAAGACCGAGGTCGCAAAGGGCGACTCCAAGGACGAGACTTCCAAGAAGACCGAATCCGATAAGGGTCCTAGCTCTGATGAGAAGGACGAGGGTAAGAAGTCTGAATCTGAGGAGAAGGACAAGAGCAAGACCGAGGGCGAAAAGAAAAAGACCGAGGACGACGACAAGAGCGGTGCCGACAACCAGAGCCAAGAGCAAAATGGCTCCAAAACGGTGACCACTACTACCACGACGACTACAACTACCAAGTCATCTGGCGGCAATATGCCCAAGACGGGCGACTTGATCGTGATGGCGAGCCTTGCCAGTGCAAGCTTGGCCACACTGGGCGCTACGTCTATCGTAAGTGGTAAGCATAAGCTCGATCAGCAAAAGAAGGCTGCTAGGCAGAACGACTCCGAGGAGTAGTCCCTTTCGGTTGCCCGACAACTAAAGATCCGCAATGGGGCCCGGTGCAGTTGCATCGGGCCCCATTTTGTTGCACAACGATTTGTTATGCCCCCTCAAGGCCTTTGTTCCTACCGTTGCCCGATGCCTTTGCACGGATCCAGCGTTGCACTTGAACTGCTCGCTACAATGGGCTTCGTGCTGCGTTTTAGGGAGAAGTTACGGTGTCTGAACAGGAGTATTGCAACAGTGACGATACTTTTGGCGTACGGCTTGTCAACCATGTCGATGATGCGGTTTTGCCGGTCGGTGTGCATGATTTTGCCGATGCCATTGGTCGTTGCATGCTGGTTGACAAGACCATGTTTATTGCCGATATGTTGGACTGCGACGCGTCCGTTGTGGTGTGCTGTCGACCCGAGGGTTTTGGCAAGAGCATGAACTTGTCGATGCTCAGGGCTTTTCTGGAGCGTCCAGCGGTCGGTCGCTCTGGTCAGCGTTTGTTTGCCGATGCTCAGATTTGGGATGCGGGCGGCGGGCGCTATCGGGATGAGTACGCTTGCTATCCGGTGATATCGCTGGACTTTTCTGGCGCTGCGAGGCGTGGCGCCGCTGTTGCCGACGTCGTGCGTGATGCTCTTTCGGGCGAGTGCGCTCGCTTGTTGGCGCTTTTGGAGGCTCCGGATTTAGCTCGAGACAAGGTGCGTCACATCGAACGCGTTGCGCGTGGCGCGGCGAGCGAGGACGAGATCGCCTCGGTGCTTGGCGTGCTCATTGAGCTGCTGGAGACGGCCTGCGATGAGCAGGTTGTATTGCTCGTTGATGGGTGCGACGCGGCATGGTTGGGCCGTGCAAGCGCGAGGGGCGCTTCCGGCGCCGATCCGGCAGGGCTATTTGATCGCGTGCTGTTCGGCGCCATTGCCACTGCGCGCGATTCGTTGCGGCTGACGTGTCTGATGGGGGAGTGTCCCGGTCCTGCCGAAGCGGCGCTTTCTTCGCGCGGCTGCTCGTATTGTCTGACGACGCCGCTGTCGGCGTGGTGTGACCGTTGGTTCGGTTTTTCGGATGCCGAGGTCGAGGCTCTTTTGAATCATGCTGGGCGCGAGGAATACCTGAATGATGCGCGTGAATGGCTCGAGGGGTATCGGTTTGGCAGGGCATATTGCTCGAGTCCAGCGCGTGTGATCGGTTTTCTGGGCCGAGGCTGCACGGCGCCTGTGCTCGCCGATCTGTATGGGTATGCGGATTGCCTGAGTAGGGTAGTTGCCGGGTGGAATCTCGACCGCCTTTCGGTCTTGTTTGATTTGCTCGAGGCCCATGGGTGCGTTGAGGTCCCGCTTTGTTTGGGCGCTGCGGGGCTAGAGGCCTCGCCTGATGATGGCCTGTGGACGGCGCTGTATCTGTCAGGTTTCCTGACGACAGATATGACTGAGGAGCCAGAACATGGCAATCGCCTCCGTGCCTTGCGGTTGCCCAATAACGAGCTTCGCCAGGCCTTGCGGCTGGTGATTATTGAGTGGTTTGAGTGCGCTGCGGAAGACATTCGAGACGTCGATGCGTTTCGCGACGGTTTGTGCCGCGGGGACGAGAATGCGGTGAGACAGGCACTAGACCGCATCCTGGGAGATGCGGGAATCGGTGAGACCGACCCAGATACGCCGCTGCCATACCATCTGCTCTTGCAGGGGCTCTGCTTTGGATTGCCGGGCTATGCCAATCCTGCTTCGAGGCGAAAGTGTGGCGCGGGTCGCTGGGACATCCAGGTTTTTCCTACGGGCGCTGTGTTCGACGTAGCAGATACGATTGGCATGCTGGACGAGCGCCCGCTTATAACGATCAATATGATGTATGACCCCGATGTGGATGCGCTGGGGTTGGAATTGCTGGCCGTGCAGTCGCTACTCGACATAGAGCGCGACGGCATCGACGAAATCCGTGTACCGCGCCCCGGCGTGGGTCGCATGCGCTGGGGGTTCGGTTTTGATGGGCAGCGAGTGTCCGTGGTGTGCCAGCGGTTATAGGGGGCGGGCGATAACCGGGCTGTATCTGTTTCCCATTCTGTGTGCTTCTCGCTACTATAGAACGGATCGCTAACGGTCTGGTCGTGCTGGCGACTGGGATAAATACTGGAATATCCAACGTTCTATGGGGGTGTCGATTGTCTACGAGCGATATGAGCGTTAGCGTTGTGGTTCCATGCTACAACGCCGAGAAGTTTCTCGATCAGTGCCTCAGCTCTATTGAAGCCGATCCGATGAAGGAGCTCGAGATCATCGTGCTCAACGATGGCTCGACGGATGGCTCGCTTGCCATTATGGAGGCCCATGCGGCAGGGGACGCTCGCGTTCGGGTGATTGATAAAGCAAACCAAGGCTATGGCGCAACCGTTAACAGGGGTTTTGACGAGGCGCGGGGCGAATACGTTGCCGTTGTCGAGCCCGATGATTACCTTAAACCCGGCATGTTTTCCGCTTTGTATCAGCTGGCTTGCAAGCAGGATTATCCCGACGTGGTTAAATCCTCATACTGGCGTGTCTATATGGCGGACACTCCAAGGGAACATCTTTACCACTGCCATTACTACCGTCGGGTTAAGCCGGGGTGCCAGCCTTTTGTTCTTGCCGATGCTCCCATCTTGATTCAAAAGCATCCTTCTATTTGGAGCGCACTTTATAAGAAGAGCTTCCTTGTTGGGTATGGCATCTGCTTTAAAGAGGTTCCAGGTGCTGGCTGGGTTGACAATCCCTTTCTTGTCGAGACGCTTGCCCAGGCAAAGACCATCGCTTACACCGATGAGGCTTGGTATTGTTATCGTGAGGATTTGCCCACGGCATCGTCTGCCAGCGTTAATAGCGCCCTTGCCTTAACGCGTTGGAATGACATGGTCGACGTGCTCGAACGACTTGGCGTTACGGATAGGGGAATATGGCGCGCCCTTTACACGGTGGGATTCCGTCATGCTGGTCTTGCCCTTGCGAACGGTGGCCTCGAGCAGCGAGATGTCTGCTTGCTTCTTAAGAAGACATTCCGCCGTATGGATCCGGAAATAGTGCGTGCTATGGATACTGTGAGCCCGCATCTTAAGCAGACGTTTTCGCAGCTGACTGGTGAATCCGTGGGCGGGTCTGGCGTTCTAGCTTACCGTTTATCGCAAATCAGGGAATTTGGATATACCCTAAAGACCGCCGGCTTGGGTTTTGCGCTTTCTCGCGTTGGGCTATCCTTAAAACGTCGCTCTGCTGAGCGTTCGTAGAATTTACATGCAAAGGAGCTGCATGCCTTCTAAGGGACACATTGCTATCTATACGCAAGATGCTAAGCTGGGACACGAGGTCAAAGGCGCAACGCGTTACGTCTACCTTGCCACGCTACTGTGTGAGCAGGGCTACGACGTTGATTTTATTACCAGTGGCTTTCAACATTGGGATAAGCAGCAGCGTGATATTATGCACCTCGATCTGAGCATGCATCCCTTTACTGTGCATTTTATTGAAGAGCCTGTCTACCCTAAGAACATGTGTCCCCAGCGTATTTGGGCCCACCATGTGGTTTCAAAACGTGTTGTTAAGTTTTTTGATGAACACCATGCGTACGATTTGGTCTACTGCCAGATTCCGCCTAACGATGTTGCGCGTGAGATCGGCAAATGTGCCCATAAGTACGGCATTCCATTTGTTGTCGATGTTAATGACCTGTGGCCCGAGGCTTTCCGCGTTGCTCTGGATGTTCCGGTCCTTTCGGACATCTTCTTTGCCCCGTTTTACAAGCAGGCTAAGGCGACGTATCAGCTGGCCGATGCCATTGTGGGTACGTCGCAGGAGTACCGCGACCGTGGTGTGCGCGATGCACGTTCGGGTATTCCCAATGAAGTCGTGTACGTCGGCAACCAGCTTGCCGAGTTTGATGCCGGTGTGGCCAAGAACGCCGTTTTGATTGATAAACCGGCGGGAGAGATCTGGGTCTCTTATGCCGGCACCTTGAGCACTTGCTACGACCTGGAGACTCTTGTTAAAGCAATCGGGATGGTTCAGAAGACCCATCCCGAGGTCAAGCTTCAGATTCTGGGTGATGGAGCCGAACGTGACAACCTTAAGGCCGTCGTTCAATCGACGGGCGCTGGTGTGACCTTTCATGGGTACCTGCCCTATGACAAGATGGCTGCATGGCTCAGCAGGTCTGATATCACGGTAAACTCGCTGGTCGAAAAAGCCGCCCAGAGTATTGTCACCAAGATCGGCGACTATCTGGCGGCGGGCAAACCCATGGTCAACACCAGCATGAGTGCCGAGTTCCGCGCAAAGGTCGAGTCAGACGGGTTTGGCGTTAACGTGCGACCCGGAAGCCCCGACAAGCTTGCCGCTGCGGTTACCGCCCTTGTCGAAGATGAATGGCACCGCAAGCAGATGGGGGAGGCCGCTCGTAAAATCGCAGAGGAGCAGTTTGATCGCCCGCATTCGTATATGAAGACTGTAAAACTGATTGAAAGCTTGATAAGGTAGCCCTGTCTGTAGCTGATGCTAGGTTTTTATAGCTTGTGATGAAATTAATATCTTGTTGCACCTAGAATCGGATACGAATAGTTTCAAACAGGATTGCTGCCGGTTATCTTGACCAGGTGGCGGTAGTGGCGCACCCTGTCCGTGACCGCGTTCGCCGCCACGTCGTCCCCGAACACCCTGCCCCAGCCGCTGATCCCCACGTTGGTGGTGATGATCGTCGAGCGCTGCTCGTAGCGCGTCGATATCAGCTGGAACAGCAGGTCAGCGCCCTCGTCGCCGACGTCGAGGTGGCCGAGCTCGTCGATGATCAGCGGCCTCGAGTGGGCGTAGTACTTGAGCTTTTTCTTGAGGATGCCGTGCGACGAGGCGTTCTCCAGGTCCTCGACGAGCCGGGCGCAGTCCACGAACCTGACCTCGTGCCCCGCCCTGACCGCCTCGATGCCCAGCGCGACGGCGAGATGCGTCTTGCCCACGCCGGGGCTTCCCATGAACAGGACGTTCTTGGCCCGCTCCACGAACCTGAGGGTCGCGAGCTCCTCGATCTCGGCGCGAGGGACCGACGGCTGGAAGTCCCAGTCGAAGTCCGCCAGCCCCTTGACGTAGGAGAACCCCGACGACCGAATGCGCTGGTTGGTGATCCTGACCTCCCGGGCGGCGACCTCGACGCGCGTCATCTCCTCGAGGGCTGAGGCGAAGCCCCGCTCGCTTATATGGCGATCGCATTGAAGAGTTGGATGAGTGCAGAAGGCTGTAGGTTCCTAAGAAGATTTTAAATACCCACTTCTATAAAGGTCTTACTGGTTGGGCCATTGCGTTCTGCCTCAATCGTTTCGCTTGCATAAAGCAAGTATGCTTCAATCAGTTACAATGCTATAAGTTTTGGAAAATGGATGGGGGAGCATGATGGCTCGTTTACGACAGTTTTTGATGTTCATTTCTATTTGTTTGGCAGTCTGCATTTTTTCAACAGTTAATCCCGGTAGTGCATTTGCTGGAACCCCGTCCCTTGATTTTGCCTATATTGAAAGCGCCGTTGTCTCTTCTTCTCGAGGTCAAAATATTGCAATCGGTTTTAACTCTCTCGACAGTGGTGAACCGGAAAAAATTGGTGTTATTAGGGTTTCAGATGGTTCGGAATTTGATATCCCGCTCGTAAAAACCAAAGATAACGTTTGCTTGTTTTCGAGTGCTGAGCTTCCCGACGGCACTTATAGGCTGGGCTCTGTTTATTTCAAAACTGGTTCTGTTCAAATCGCTTCTAACCAATCAGAACAAGGTTCATTTGTTGTAGATATGTCCGGGACTTCTTTGCTGGAAGGCGATTCCGAACCTAAGACCGAATATTCAGATGATGAAGGAAATTCATTTTCTACATTTGGAACGGCGCTGGATTCGTATTCCCTTAGTTCTGGTGGCAACAGTTCTAAGGTTATTGTTTTAGACCCCGGACACGGTGGCTGGGACTCTGGTGCGTCTGCTAATGGTCTGATTGAAAAAAACCTCACTTTAAAAATTGCGCAATACTGCAGGTCGGCGCTTCAGCAGTATCCTGATGTGAAAATAATTATGACCCGTTACTCTGACGTCTCTCCATCTGGTACGAAGAACACGAGTGTTGATCTCCAAAAACGTGCAGATATTGCACGGGATAATAAGGCAAACTTGCTCGTCAGTTTTCACATTAATGCTGGCGGTGGCACTGGGGCTGAGGTATGGATCCCAAGAAATAGCTCCTGGTATTCGTCCTTTTATGAAATGGGCGATTCGCTTGGCAAGGACGTTTTGAATCGACTCTCCGCGATTGGCCTTGTGAATCGAGGGACAAAAAACGATTATTACGATTACAACGGCAAGCAGCTTTACTATCCAGATGGAAGCCGTGCCGACAGCTTAGCCGTAATACGCCATTGTAGAGAGTACGGCATTCCTGCCGTATTGATTGAGCACGGGTTTATCGACAAAGCTTCTGACGCTGGCTATCTATCGAGTGACTGGTATTTGAAGAGGATGGGGGAAGCGGATGCGGAGGCGATTGCCAACCAGCTCGGTCTAAAGAAAACCGGACTTGTATGGGATTCCAAGGGTCTTCGCTATATCAATGAGGATGGCTCTGTCTTTAACGGTGGATGGAAAGAGATTTCTGGAAAGAAATACTATTTCAAAAATGATGGATATGCCGCCCGCTACGAGACGAAGATCGACGGCAAGCTCTACTACTTCCTCGGCTCCGACTGCTCCCAGTTGACCGGCTGGCTCACCTGGTACTCGGACGGCTCGAGGTCCTACTTCGACCCGGCCGACGGCGGCGCCGCCGCCAAGGGTCTCAAGATAATTGGTGGAAAGGCGTATCTATTTAATGATAATTATCGTGCTGTAGAGTATGGCCTTTTAATGGGTCAAACAAAATCGTCTTTGCAACAGATGACCAATGAATTTGACAGGGTTACTAAAGGTCAATATCCAGGTTCAACTTACTCTCGTTTTGGAGCCTCCACGGTCGTTGATTTCTGCAGGATCTTACGAGAAGAGGCGGGTTATGAAGGTGTGAATGGCGATGTGCTGTTTGCTCAAGTCATGCTCGAAACAAATTATTTAAGATTCGGCAACGACGTTAAACCCGAACAATGCAACTTCGGTGGTTTGGGGGCAACGGGAAACGGAAATCCGGGATTATCCTTTAGAGATGTTAGAACTGGCATTAGGGCGCAGGTTCAGCATCTGAAAGCCTATGGTTCACATGAGCCTTTAAATAACGCTTGCGTAGACCCTAGGTTCCTGCTCGTTTCTCGTGGTTCCGCTCCGACCATATTTGATTTAAGTGGGAAATGGGCTGCAAGTCGAACTTATGGAGAGTCTCTTGATAGAATAATTCGTCACTTGCTTGCTTGATAGATTCTATTTCTTGAGGATATTTAATGAGTTCTGCTAAGACGACGACAGTTGCTAAAGGTGTAATTTGGAGTTTTGCTGAGAAGGTTTCTGCTCAGCTGGTTTCCTTTTTGGTCTCCGTCGTCTTAGCGAGAATTCTGTCACCGGATGATTACGGACTAGTTTCAATGATTCTAGTCTTTATTACTATTTCTGATGTCTTTGTTAATAGCGGATTCACTTCTGCTCTTGTGCAGAGAAAAAATGCCAGTACGCTCGACTTTTCAACTGTGTACTATTCAAGCCAAGTATTATCGGTTCTTATTTATTTAATCATTTTTATTAGTTCACCTCTGATTGCTTCGTTCTATTCGCGGCCTGAGTTAGTTTTACTTCTTCGTGTTTTTGCCTTGAAGATTCCTATCGGAGTTCTAAACTCTGTTCAGCATGCTTATGTCTCGAGAACAATGCAATTTAAGAAATTCTTTTACTCTTCTCTAGTAGGAGTGATTGTTTCTGGATTTGTCGGGATCTGTCTTGCGAGTTTCGGTTTCGGCGTATGGGCTTTGATTGCACAATATATTTCATTAACAATTGTCGATACTGCGGTTCTATTTTTTACTATTAAATGGCATCCGACACTCGAATACTCAATTACTGAGGCCATATCTCTTATGAGCTATGGCTGGAAGATTCTTCTCTCGGATTTAAGCGGAACTTTTTTTGGACAGTTAAGAAGTCTTGTTATTGGTAAAGTTTACTCAAGTGCGGACCTGGCTTTTTATGATAAGGGGACTCAGATTCCAAGCTTGGTATCTAATAATTTAGGAAATGCAGTAACAAGTGTATTGTTTCCCGCAATGTCTAATGTTTCCGATGATCTCCCTGGCGTTAAATCGCTTTGTCGAAAAGCGATGTCTATGATGGCATTCGTTATATCTCCAGTTATGTATGGAATTGCTGCGACTGCCGATTTGCTAATCGTAATTATTTTTACAGAGAAATGGGCTGCATCGATTCCATTGATTAGGGTGCTTGCGATCGCCTATTCATTTGGGACGATAGGACTTGTTCCACTTCAAGCGATTAAAGCAATCGGGCGTAGTGATATCGTATTGCGTCTTGAATTCGTAAAGAAGCCTGTATTCGTTATGCTGCTTGTTATTGGAGTGCGTTTTGGGCTTCTTGCGACTGCGGCTACAATGCTTATATATGAAATCTACGGCTTTCTTGTAAATAGCTATGAACTGAAGAAGCATTTAAATTATTCGCTGAGAGAGCAGCTTGCCGACGTTATCCCGAGTATGCTCATGAGCATTTTGATGTATTTAGTTGTTGCAAATGTCTCGCTGCATATCCCTTCCATGGGTTTATTGATAATTAAGATGCTAATTGGAATTATTGCTTACATAGTTCTATCTATTGCTTTTAAATCTCAGTCTTTTTTAAGTCTAGTTTCACTTATCAATAACTTTAGAAACGGCAGGTAGTACTTTGAAACATCTGCATTTTGATAAATATCATCGGATCAAACAACTCATTCGTCAGTTGTTTAAAAACCTGTATTATCTTGCAAATACGGATTTAAGTGACAAGTTTTACGAAACTAAAGACGGAGCTGTAGAGGATTCATTCTATGAGTTCGAGCAGAACAAACGACTCCTTAAGAGCCTGTCTGTTTTATCTCAAGAAGACTCGTTGTCAAAATTAGAGTCGTTTCCAAAGAGCTTTGTTCGTTTTGGTGATGGCGAAATCGACATCATCCAAGGTAAAGACTGTCCGTTCCAGTCATATGATCCAGTCCTCAGCTCGCGATTGCTGGACATTCTTTCTTCAGATAGAAATGATATTTATATAGGAATTAACCGTTCTTACTTTCAGTCTGCTTTCGGTTTTATCGAAAGAAATCACCGATTTTATCGTGAGCACAATACAGAATATCGTCGGTTCTTTGTTTCTAACTGTAATTCCGATGTTCAGTATTTAGACGCTTGCTGTTTTGGGGCATATTTGCGCTATGAAGAATCATTTGATTACGAACGCCATTATCAACGATTAAGAAACTTGATAAATGGGCGCAACATAGCTTTGGTTGCTGGCTACGGCATCATCGAAAAACTTGAGTATCAGTTTTTTGATGTTGCTAGTGATATTATCCGGATTAATGCACCCTGTATTAATGCCTTCGATGAATACGATCAGTTATTAAGCAACATCCAGAATGAAGTGCCTATTAATTATCTTGTTTGTATCATTCTTGGGCAAACGGCAACTGTGCTGGCGGCTGATCTTGCTGAAAAAGGCTATTTAGCTTGGGATATGGGACATATCGCGAAAGAATATGATGCCTATAGAAGAGGAATGGATAAGTCGAAAGAAAATCTCGATAAGTTTTGGGCTCCCGATTAGTGATCATTATGGTTTTGATTTATATAAAAAGAGCATTTAGAGCTTTGTTTTCATTTATATTCAGGCTTACTCCCATCAAAAAACAGTTAATTGTTTTCGATAACTTCAATGGGCGTGGATTCGGGTGTAATCCAAAGTACATCGCACTTAGGCTTCTTGACAAAAACCAAGATTTAGATTTGGTCTGGCTTGCTTCGGATAATAATAAAGACTTTCCTGATGGAGTCAAATGCGTTCGGTACGACTCTATTGAGGCGTGGTGGGTTTTATCCAAAGCGTCTGTTTGGGTTTCCAACGTTAGAAACTCTAAAGGCGTAAAGAAGAGACGAGGGCAGCTGTATATTCAAACATGGCATGCCTCTCTTGGACCAAAAATGATTGAGAAGGATGCTCAAGAGACGCTCACTAATGCATATCTCAAGGAAGCGCGTCTTTGTGGGCTTGAGACCGATTTAATGTTTTCCAACAATGAGTTTATGAGTCATATTTATCAGAATTCGTTTTGGTACAACGGACCAGTTTTGCGATGTGGCGTCCCCAGAAATAAGCCATTGCTGGATCATGAGTGCGACTATGCTTCAATAATTAAAAGTCAATACGGAATTCCTCTATCAGATTCAATTTGTCTATATGCTCCTACTTGGAGAAAAAATAACTCATTTAGTATTGACTCTATCCCATTTAGATCTTGGCTGAGTTCGCTTGAAGATAGGTTCAATACTAAATTTACTATTCTTTTAAGATTGCACCCGAATTCAGATTTCAGAGTTAATGTCGACGATTGTTCAATAGTTGATGTGAGTTCTTTTCCCGATTTTCAGGAACTGATTGCTGCTGCGGATGTTTTAATCTCGGATTACTCATCCTCTTTGGAGGATTGGGTTTTGACTGAGCGCCCAGGATTTATGTTTACTCCAGATTACGATGAATATCTTTTAGATAGACAATTTTATTATCCGTTAAGTCAACGTCCTTATCCAATTGCCAGGTCTTCCTCTGAATTGTGTAATCTAATTCGTTCTTATGATGAAGGTTCCCAAATTGATTTAATAAGGTCTTTTAAACGACAGTTTGATATAAAAGATGACGGTATGGGTGATTCTACAATTGCTAATGTTATTATCGATTATGTAAAATCAGGCAAGTTAGATTTGGATTGTTACGAATGCAGCGAGTAATTACTTATGGCACGTTTGACTTGCTCCATTATGGGCATATCAATTTGCTAAGAAGAGCCAAAGAACTTGGGGACTATTTAATTGTGGCTTTATCTACAGATGAGTTTAATCTGGAAAAAGGAAAAAAGAGTTATTTTTCGTTCGAAAAGCGTAAGCAATTACTTGAGTCAATCCGTTATGTTGACCTTGTTATTCCAGAAGCTTCTTGGGATCAGAAAATTAATGATGTCCACGAGTTTCGAGTCAATACATTCGTAATGGGTGATGATTGGCTTGGAAAATTTGATTTTCTAGAAAATGAAGGAGTTGAGGTGGTGTATTTACCACGTACTCCTGAAATTAGTACCTCTCAGATAAAACAAGACTTATTTTTACGCAAATAACCTTGTTATTTGGTTTTAGGATAAATCTTCTTGAGCTTGGGGGTATTGGCGCGAGTCAATACCCCCAACGCGGTATATAGCGTCTTCACCATAGCTATCTGTGGTCATTTTGGTTGGATTGAAATTCTGTTTTGCTTCTATAGCTATTTATTGCCCTAGAAGCTCCTTAATTTTGCAATATAGCCATGGGGAGATGAATGCAATGCCCCTCTCGGCTTTTGATCTTTGATTTAATAGTATAAAGAGAGAGGAATACTCTTTTCGATACCTATCGACAAGAGTATTGAAATAACTTGTCGAGCGAAGCTGAAAAAACAATTCTGAGATACGAATCAAGTAATCGTCTGCTGCCAAACTCTGTAAATCAGGGCGCTTTTTGAAAGCTAATATACGATTTTTAAAAGCATCCAGCACTTCAATCTGATCTTCAGGTTTCAATTTTTTCATAATGCTGCCGGGGCGCGTGCGATAAAAATACAAAGTGTCATCTAGAAAAGTGACTCTAGAGCTAGTAATAAAGGTTTTATATGTTGTAAATTCATCTTCATGAATTTTGCCACAAGGAAAACGTAAATCAGAAAATAGCGATCGACTGTATAGCTTGCCCCATGCTGTATTTAGCGTCACACCATCGTTTTGTGTATACGCTAATTTAAATATATCCAACCCATTGCCAATGATAGATTTTGACTCAATTTGTTGATCATATTTAAGTTCGTTTATATCTAAGTCATTAATATCGCTAAAAGATTTATACCTGGCAATAACTAAACTGCTGCCCGTGTTTTTTGCGACGAAAACCGTACGTTCAATAAACTTATTATGAATGCAATCGTCACTATCAACAAACGTGACCCATTCACCTTTTGCTACCTCGAGACCAGCGTTTCTTGCTGCAGATAATCCGCCATTCATTTGACTGATAACAGTTATCCTTGAATCTTTGTCTTTATATTCGTTCAGGATTTCTAATGAGTTGTCTTTTGACCCATCGTTAATGCAAATTATTTCAATATTCGTATAAGTCTGTCCTAAAATCGAATCAAGACAATCGCGCAAATAGTTGTCTACATTGTATACGGGCACGATTATGGAAATTAGTTCTTCTCCCATTGGGTTCCTTCTAAAATTCTAGTAGAGTAATTTTAGTTTTATTAATTATATTTTAGAGACTTGGAAGTCCATTGTTTTCCATTATTGTTCCGATTTATAACAGTGAGTTATATCTTCGAGATTGCCTATCTTCAGTTGAACAGCAAACTTTTGATGAATTTGAATTGATTCTAGTTGATGATGGATCTACCGATAACTCGGCAAAGATTTGCAGTGATTATGTGTCGGTTCATGAAAATGCTTATTTAATTCATCAAGATAATGCGGGCCAGAATGCAGCTCGCTTTACTGGACTAAGTCATTCCAGGGGCGATTACATTTTATTTGTTGATTCTGATGATTGCATAAGACGTGATTGCCTTTGGCGTTTGAATGATGTTATTCGCAAAACAGGTGCTGACGTGGTCTATTTTGATTATCAAGAGGGTGTCAGTGCGTCATATAAATCCACATGCTCTAACTTTAAATATTTATCACCTGGTTTCTATAACGACATGGGATTAAGCGGCGCATATTCTGCCCTTTGCTCGGGTGACTGCAATAGTCTTTGGAATAAGGCCTATAAAAGACAGATCATATATTCGGCGCTTAATGATTTACGTGAATATGAATTTCTTCGCCATGGCGAAGACTTATTCGCTTTGATTTCGGTTGTCGATACAGCTGAATCATTCTATTACTTGCCCGAATGCCTGTATTTCTATCGAAATAATGATCTTAGCATTACTTCTGAGTTTTCAAAAAATGATATTCGGGATTTAAAGTTGGTCTTTTCGAGGTTGATAGAGGTATCTAAGAAGTGGGGCGGTGAGTGCCCGATGCTTTCCAATATTGCGGCCCTTAAACATTTATATTGGGCGCTTCTCTCTGTAAGTTCATCTGATCTGAAGGTTTGCGATCAAGTCCGTTATGCAAACCTGATCGCAAATACGATGGATACGATTTGTGATATTGATTTGCGTGAAGTTAAATCAAATTTGAGATTTGATTTTTCAATCCCTATACAACTTTTGTTAAACGGCAATTTACGTTTGGCACTTATGTGGGCGAAGTTGACCTGTATGGTGATGGATGTTGTTAGCTAAAGTCACCATTTAATATCAAAATTCAGTTTGTCTGTTATAAGACTATAGGCAGTGAGTAATGCCCCTAAAAGATTAAGCCTATAGAGTTGGTATGCAAGCCAGAGTCTTTTACAAGCATTGCCATTGCGTCTGCAATAGGATAACTTCAGATATTTTGAATTCTTCCAGCCTTTATAGTCCGCGTTTAGCCATTGAGTGATTAAGTTTATTGAATCTCCTGGACTTATTTCATTGCCTTGAGCTAATCTGTATGTCATTGAAACAAGAAGATGTTCAAATGCTACTGCCTGTAATGCTTCTTTGAAATCATCCTCTGTCTTTTTCTGGATGGATCTTTTAATTGTTTGCGCGAGCGCCTTCCGACCATTTTCGACTTCAATGAGTTTGACAGAATTTATTACCGAATTCTGATTGACATAATAATCGACCACTACTTCAGGGGTAAAACAAATCTTGTTTGCGCCCTGGGCGATGGATTGAATCAGCATGCACAAATCATCGAACATTTTTGGATGAGGCAAAACGTCATCGATAGTTTTTAGAACGTCGGCTTTAAATAGTTTATTCCACGGCGCGGGATTGATTTCAAGAATGGTGCCGTAGTCGCTTGACATATCGATCGTGTCTCGCTCATTGGCGAACTCGGTAGACAATGTCTTAGCGTCTGGAGAGACTCTACGAAATGCTCCAACACATATATCACCATTAGTTTGTTTGATCTTTCTGTATAAAGACTCGATCATCATCGGTCTAGCAGCGTCATCACTGTCGAGAAAGGCAATATAGCTTCCTTTGGATAGCTCAATCCCGATTTTGCGAGCGGCCCAAGCGCCCTGGTTGATCGTATTTATTATTTTAATTGAACATTTGGAAGTATCGGCGTAACTATTTAGTACTTCGGCAGTGTTGTCAGTGGAGCCATCGTTAATGATGACTAACTCATAAGGGATATCGGTTGCTTGGTTTGTTAAAGAATCGATACAGCGCTGAATTGTATTTTCCGAATTGTGACAAGGGATAATTACGCTTACTTCTGGATTCACTATCTATTTCAACTCCATGTTGCTTGTTTTCGGAAAGTACTTTTCAATTAATAGCATCCATCTCTGTTTGTGTGCTTCAGTTGAAAACTTGCGCACATACATATTCCTGGCATTATTTGAAAGTGCACTCCTCTTCTTTGTGTCTTTAAGAAGCTCTATCGATCTAAGCTCAAACTCCTTTTGCGTGTTGCAGATAAATCCCGTTTTACCGTCTTCTACAACTTCGGAAACCGCCGGACCCCAATTAGTTGTAATGGTGGGAACCGAATTGGATGCCGCTTCAATTATCACAAGGCCAAACCCTTCAAGAGTTGATGCCACCCAGAGCAGGTCGTAGTTTCGATAGATCGTTTTATCGTCAATGAATCCTTTGAGCTGCACGCAATTATCCAGATGAAGCTCTTCTATTCTTTGCTGCAGCTGATGTTTTAGGTCGCCTTCTCCATAAATATCTAGCTGAAAATCCTTCACTTCCTTTCTTACTCGTGAAGCTATTTCTATAAGTGCTAAGGGGTTTTTCTTTTCGACCAATCTCCCTACGAATAGCGCTCTATTCTTGGTTAGTGAGCTTGTAGGTTTGTATTTTTGGGTATCAAATCTATACTGTGGATCCTCACACGTATTGTATAGGTACGTTGCCGGGAAAAGGCGACTTCCTTTGTTGGCGTCTGATTGATTTCTAAAAACCGTAATCACTGGTTTTGTCATTAATGATGTCTGCATTCTTCCAATAGGGTTCTTTCCCCAGAAATACTCATAGTTAGTATGAATCTCAAGAAGGTAACGCACAGCTTTGCTTATAAAAATACCGGAGGCTGGCGCGGGCGCAATGACTATCTTGTTCCGAAGAAGCTTGCGCGTTTTCAGCCTTCCAAAGGGTACTAGGATAAAAAACGCTATTAAACTGTATATGCAATTAACTAAGCCGTGGTAATCTTTAGTCCTTAAATGTTGGCTCAGCTTATAGAAGCGATTGTCGATGTCCAGATTAAATAACGTGATTATCGGTATTTTTTTTAGAGCGTCAATATCAATATCGGGACTTTTAAATACCGAAACAAACACAATGTTGTAGAGATCGGAAAGCTCTTTGACGAAATTGACGTAAGTTGCGATTAAACCGCCATCTTTTTTTTGGGGTATTTTGTCAAATACAATATATATAGTACGCATGACTCCTCATTATCTAAATAGACGTCATTCTAATATACAGTTTATGTCCAGTATGTTAGCCCGATATGGTGAAGAAGGTTGTCTTAAATGTCATCTGATCGTATTTTGGTTTGGGGATTATCAAATAACAGAGCGGGAACTGAGCATGTTATTGATACGTATTGTCGGGCATCACCCTTTGCTAAGTTTGATTTTCTATGCTATGAGGCTCCTGTAAACTATGAACACCTCTTCGCATCTGGTGATAATCGCTACTATGTTATCCCGATCAAAATTAAGCATCCAATTGCCTACGAGAGGGCCCTGCGCTCATTTGCCAAAGATCATATCGATGAATATAAGATGATCTGGTGCAACATTAACGATATCTCAAACATTGATATCCTAAGTGCCGCTCGCAATGTCATGAATATTCCCATTCGGTGTGTCCATATGCACAGCAGTTCAATTCCAGATGTTCCAGTTACAAAGCTGTTTTCTTTTTTGAATCGGAAAAAACTATTTAAAGTCGCCAACCAATTCTGGGCCTGCTCTCATTCTGCAGGTGATTTTCTTTACAGTTCTTATGACTATGAAGTAATCCCCAATTTAGTTGACGATAAGCATGTGTCTTTTTCCGAAGAAAAGAGGAATTTAGTACGATCTCATTATGGTATTGAAAATAGTCTCGTTATCGGAAATGTTGGGCGTTTGACAGAAGTAAAGAATCAATCCCACTTAATTAAGTTATTGCATATGTTAGTTTCTTCTGGTCGGGACGCCGTTTTGATGCTTGTTGGTGAGGGAGAGTTGGAAGGCAAGCTGAGAGACTATGCAGACGGTTTAGGTCTGGGGTCTCGTGTTATCTTTACGGGTGGGCAATCAGATGTTCAAGCTTACTATTCGGCAATGGATGTCGCTGCATTTCCTTCTTTATTTGAAGGCCTAAGTATCGCGATTCTGGAAGCTCAATTTAATGGACTACCTTGCGTGCTTTCTTCTGGTATTTCAAGTGAAGTCCGCATATCTTCGTCGTGTGATTTTGTCGACTTAGATAATCTTGCGGAATGGCAAAACTGCATTCTGAATGCGACTAGAGAGAGACAGCTTCTTCTCCCAGCTGCGGATGCCTTTCGTTGCGCTCGGGCTTCAGTTTTGGCTGGAAAAATGTTCAATTAGCGCTGGTCCAAATGGTCGATTATTTATGGCTCTGTTAGACCAGGATTGACATACATGTGTCCCCACGGTGCCATATCGTTGACCCCATAGACCGCGATGATGGGGGCAGCATGAACGCCGAAGACCTGGTCCTCAACTTCAAGAAGGGCATGGCGAACCTCAGCAAGACCGAGCGCCGCCGCGCTATCGAGTCCGTCAGGGACGTGATCCGCGCGGCGGCGTTCGACGACGCGGCCGGCTCCGCCTACGAAGTCGAACGCTGCCCGCGCTGCGGGTCCGCCGCGGTCGTGAAGAAGGGCAAATCGAAGAACGGCGAGCAGCGCTACCTCTGCCGGGGCTGCGGCAGGACCTTCGGCATGGGCAGCGAGCGCATCCTGGGGACGAGCAAGCTCCCGAAGGAGACCTGGATGGCCTACGCCGAGTGCTTCGTGCTCATGCTGCCCCTGCGCGAATGCGCGAGGCGCTGCCGCGTCTGCCTCAAGACCGCCTACACCATGCGCCACAGGCTGATCGAGTGCCTCTCGGCCTACTCCCCCTCGTTCAGGGTCGAGCGGGGCTGCGGCTGCGAGCTCGACGAGACCTATTTCCCCGAGTCGTTCAAGGGCAACCACGCGAAGGGGTCGTTCACGATGCCGCGCCCCTCCCGGCAACGCGGCAAGCAGGTGCACAGACGCGGGCTGTCGCGCGAGCGGATCTGCGTCATGACCGGCGTGAACGACTCGAACGAGACGTTCCTCGAGGTCACGGGGCGGGGCGCCCTTTCGAGGGGGCGCGCCATGGACGCGCTGAGGGGCCGCATCGCGGCCGGCTCGGTCGTCGCGACCGACAGGGCGGCCGCCTACGTCGGCGTCCTCGCCGAGCTCGAGGTCGCCGCGCACGCGGCCTACGACCCCAAGGACCGCTCCGGGGGGACCATCAACCGGGTCAACACCGTCCACTCGCTCCTCGGCGCCTTCATGGAGCCGTTCAGGGGCGTGTCGACGAAGCACCTCGACGCCTACCTCGCCTGGTTCAGGTGGTGCCGGACCTTCATGGCGACCGATTCCGGCGCGGCCGGGCGCACGGTCGCGCGGCAGCTCGCGCACGGCGTCTGCAGGAGCCGCGTCCGCGACATGTTCAACGTGGAGCCGCCCTACATGGACTACTGGGCCGCGCCCGCCGCATAGAGGCGGTAGAATGGTCGCACCGCGATACACGAGGAGGGGTGAGGCCATGCCGTCGAACATACCGGCCACGACGATCCGCATCGACCCGGAGGTCAAGAGGGAGGCCACGGCCATCCTGGACGAGCTCGGCCTGTCCATGTCCACCGCCGTCAACGCGTTCCTCAGGGCGCTCGTCCGAGAGGGCGGGATGCCGTTCGAGATGAGGGTCAAGACGCCGGCGCCCGACGGGGAGACGGCGAGTTAGCCGGCAGGTCGGCATGAAACGGCAGGGCCAGGCGAGCAACTCGTCCGGTCTCGGGCGCATCGCCCCTTGCCGGATTCAGATTCGACAAGGGGCGACCATTGTGCAATCGCAAGAAGATGACGGGGCGGAATGTCAATCCTGGTCTAACAGAGCCTTATTTATTCGATTTATATAAGAACCGATTTGTGTCCTTAGCCAATTTCTGACTTTAGCCATTAGGTAGGAATAACACTATCGTTATTATAAATATAGTATCAACCAAACGTTATGAGAGCTTGTTTTGAAAACACTGATTATCATTCCCGCATATAACGAGGAAGAATCGCTCAAGGCTACTGTTTCCAGGCTCGCGGCGACGGTACCCGGGGTCGACTATCTTGTCGTTAATGATGGATCGGCTGACCATACGGTCGATGTTTGCCGTGAAAATGGTTATCCGTTTCTTGATTTGCCCTGCAACCTCGGTCTTGCGGGTGCATTTCAGGCTGGCATTAAATATGCTTATCGACACGGCTATGATTGCGCCATTCAGTTTGATGCGGATGGCCAGCATCTGCCTGAGTATATTCCCGATCTCGTGCGTGCCCTTGATCATGCCGATATTGCTATTGGCTCGCGATTTGTAAACCAGCCGAAGGGAGCTTCGCTTCGCATGTTTGGCAGCAATATCATCCAGTCTGCCATTAAGCTCACTACGGGCGAGACCATTAACGATCCAACTTCGGGAATGCGCGCCTTTAATGCCCGTATGATTAAGCTTCTTGCGCTCGGCCTCAATATGGGACCCGAACCCGACACCGTTTCATATCTTATCCGATCGGCTAATGCCAATGTTGTTGAAGTGCCGGTCCAGATGGCCGAGCGCGAGGCGGGGGAGAGCTACTTAAACTGGAAATCGTCCGCTAAATATATGCTTCGAATGACTCTGTCCATTTTATTTATTCAGTTCTTCCGTAGAAGATTGGAGGGCGATGCAGCATGACGCTCCCGCTTCGTATTACGCTGTTTGCAGCGTCCTTGCTTACCTTTAGTTATATGACCGTTAAGATTCGCGATTCCAAGATGCGTCTTGAGGATTCTCTGTTCTGGTTTTGCTTCTCAGCTCTTTTACTGCTTGCCAGCATTTTCCCCCAGGTGTTTTTCTGGCTTTCCAATCTTGTCGGCACCATGGCGCCTTCGAACTTCGTTTTCCTGTTCTTCATCTTCATCTTGCTTATTGTCTGCTTTAGATTGAGCGTTCGTCTTTCTCAGCTCGATACAAAGCTTCGCGAGCTTACCCAGCAACTGGCTATTGAAAAGTTTGAGCGTCATCACAATGATGAAACTCATGCGAAAAGAGATTAGTTAATTAAGGAAATCATCTTTGCGGGTGCGTCCCGCACCCGCCTGTATCCGCTCACGCTCGTGACCTCCAAGCAGCTGCTGCCGGTCTACGACAAGCCCATGA
>ERZ772816.679-NODE-679-length-36107-cov-8.563935_pt1 | contig 36107 bp, 32 predicted proteins | sample MGYA00511359_ERZ772816 | MGnify/ENA primary metagenome ERZ772816 (study PRJEB29015, sample SAMEA2737710) | human gut metagenome | biome: human gut; feature: human-associated habitat; material: faeces | place: China | collected 2012 ...
CTAGGCGGGCACTTTTACCGGGCGGCTAACCCACACAAACCCCCGAAGAGCCATATTTTAGGAGGCCTTGTATATCGTTGTAGTTCTTGGGCAATCGATCTTTTTCAATACCAGTAATTTTGGCAAATAATTCGATTGTCAGATCGAGTGCGAAGTCGATTAGTTTTTGAATTTCGCCGTAAGTTAAAGGAAGTCGCCTAACAAGCTCATCATATTTCAGTGCTTCCATGTCGCTATGGGCGAAAACCTTATTTCGCTGATCGCGAAGCATGTCAGTTAGTTTACGGAGACTGTTGAGTCGTTTTTTCCATAAATTGGAAAGGTCATGAGTGGTTATACACACAGTAACCATTCTGTAATGGTTTCCGAACAGTTTTTCATATGAGCGTTGAGACTCAACTTCCTTGGGGTAAAAACGCTCCTCGTCCTCTGCCAATGGGTGAACGATTGGATTAAGCCTGTCAAAGTTTGGTCGATCACCGAATATAGAGATTGCAAGTGCGTCGATTTCAGCAGAATGAGACTTGACGTCTTCTATCAAGTTCCTAATACTGACTTCGCTTTTGGCATCAAATAACCGTGCGCAATTCATGAAACATGATTCGGTTAATGCAAGTTGTGTAAAGCTGAAGAAGCAGCCAGCGCAAATTACTTCATTCTCATAGTCAGAAGATGCTTTAGACAGTTCGCGAAGGATTGCTAGTTCCGTATTGGCATAAAATGCCTCGTTGTACAGATAGCTGCAACGCTCGAACAGCTCAAGAAGGCCGGCGTCTAATTCTTTCTTGGCAGCGTCAACTGTATGGTCCAATTCGTGGTTCATGTTAGAAAAATCCTGAGCAATTGTCGTAATAAACTATTCTACTAATGTGTCGTTAAGAATATAGCCTTCTACATAGCCTATCGAAATGGGTGCTTTAGCAGCGATATGCGGCGACCAGGAGCATTGTTCCCAGCACGAACAGCAATGTGGACACGGCTATCCAATGGCTGTCGCCGGTCTTTGGGAGTGCCGCAGTTGTTGCGGTGGCAGCCTTGGGTTTGGGGACTTTGGCGACCGCGGTCTTGGTTACTGTCGTTGTTGTCTTGGTTGTCGCGGCCGCGGGTTTCAGCGCGGGATTTGCCGTGGGTCCCGTAGTGGGCTCTCCAGCAGCGGGGTTAGCATCACCGGGAGACTTGTCCGTGCTATCGTCAGGCACGTCGCCCCCGTCAGTCTCCCCCGCCGGCGCCGTGGCGTCCTCGGGTTCAACCACCACATGCGGTGCCACCGCACCGGCAGCATCCACCACGCCACCAGCACCAAAAGCCCCACCGACAGGCGTCACAAGCCGCGCGGACACAAGCGAGCCGCCCGTGCACGCGACGCCGCCATCGGTTCCGGTCGCATCGAGCCACGAGGCATCGACGGAAAGCCGACAGCCTGCTGCGCCATCACCAAGACCTGAGTCCTGCAGATACACACCATAAGCGCGCACGCCCGCTCCAGACCCAGCGCCCGCGGCGATAACGCGCCCGCCGCCGCGCACGGCCATGTCGCGGGCAATCACGCCCGCCACCGCCTCGTCAGAAATATCGGCCCCATCCGCTCGGGCATCGACGGTGCAGCCGTCCACCACGAGCGCCTGCGAGACGTGGATCCCGCACTGCGAGCCCGTCGCCGTCAGGGTCCCGGTACCGCGAAGCGTCAGGCTGCCCCACACCTCCATGCCGCACAGCGTGATGTCCGCATCGGGCGCATGCGACTCCGTCACGGAGTTCTGCCCGGCAAGCGTCAGCACCAGGTCGCCGTCGGCGCCGATGGCCTCGCCCGCGTAGCCGTTGAGCTCCAGGTGGTCGGCATCGGTCCAGGCCCAGCCGTGGCCCGACACGCCCGGCTCGTAGTACGTCGCGCCCGCGATGATGACGCTCTCTGCACCCGCGGCATAAGAAGGCCCGCCCAGCAAAACGCATAGGCAGGCCATGGCAACAATCGCAATGTAATGAAGGCTGGTGTAGGACTCGGCAGCAGACATACCCGCTCCGATCTTCGCAGAGCCAATAGAATGTGCACCAGAAAATGCCCTGGTAGCAGCAGCTATTAGTTTAGCGAGATCAGGCCGTAAACAAAGAAAATGCCTCTGAGCTGTGCCAACAATTAGGTGTAAATCGTTTTGCCAATCGGTGAAAGGGAGGGGCGCAAAACACCGAAGTGGATGTAGGAAGCTGCACGACTGCAGAATGGATGCCGAATGCCGAGGACACCGTTGAATCGACAGGTCAAGTTACAGTCCTTGGAACTATAAATTAACGCATCATCGCCTGTACAACTACCAGCAAATTCGATATAAGACGATCTTATGTTCGTAATTGCGCTACACTTGTCTTGTACAAGCGCTGCCGATTGGAACAAGATGAATAATATCGATTCGTTAACCGTCCAACGTCTTTGTGATAAATCGCAAGAAGCTTTTATTTTGTCAATCGAGCTTTATAACAGGCCGACCCTCAAATATAGAGTTGAAGGATGTGCTTTCTTTCTTTGCAACGCATGGGAATTGCTCCTGAAAGCATATCTCGTTCAGCGTGACGGCAACAGGGCCATTTACTATTCAGACAAAGCCGATCGAACCTTGTCCCTAGAAGACTGTGTTAAAAAGGTTTTCACCAACGATAAAGATCCCTTGCGGCGAAATTTGAGCAAAGTAATAGATTTGCGAAATACTAGCACCCATTTCGTTGTTCAAGAGTATGAAGGAATTTACGCTCCCATCCTGCAAGCGTGCGTCGAGAATTACGATGAAAAAGCTCGCGAGCTCATGGGGATTGAGATAAGCGACCGCATCCCGGAAAACTATCTCGTGCTTTCGGTAAGACGTTCAGATGCAACGATTGAGGAATGTCGCGCGCGCTACTCTCCGGAAGTCATAAGTCGAATGATCGATGCCAGAAGCGGCGTGCTGACCTCGGCGGATGAAGAGGGCAATCGCCGATATGCACATACCTATACAACGGAACTTCGTCTAACCAAAAAGAAAGATGCGGACTTGAGTGTTCGTATTGACAAAAATGGAAATGCGCCGGTTTCTATCATCAAGCAGCTTGTTAAGCCCGAAGATAAATATCCCTATCGAACGAATTATGTAGTTGAAGAAATTCAGCGCAAGCTCAGTACAAACAACATCCAGCTAAAAAGAAACGGCTGTCCCCAAGAATTCAACAGCTGGGTCTTTAACCTGTTCATAAAGATGTATGGAATGAAGGATGATCCTCGCTATTCAATTAATACTTCGATGAAAGGCGAACAACCGAGGTATGCCTATTCACAGCAAGCAATCGATGATATCTATGAGCTGGTTAAACAAAATCCGGATGGAATCATTGAAGATTTGAGATTAAAGGCTACGCACAAATAAAAACAGCCTTAGTAAGGGATGACCCCAGGAGCAAAGGAATTCTAAATCCAAAGGATCTACTCCCATTCGGGAACCCAGCTTTTACCCTTCCCAAGTCAACCCTTACTAAGGTTGTAACTTTATTATCCCAAATATGATTAGCATTCATACGCTAAATCTAAAAAATATCAAATAGGGGCGCTGCTGATCGGATTAAGAATCAATGCGCTTAACGGCCACACTCCCTATCAGGGCTTGAGACTTGGCCCCCTGTATGATATTCACCAATTGCTATTCTTCGAATGAGCATCTATTGGCCGAAATCTTATCCTACTGTTGAGCGAGGCCTGATTGATTTTTATAAGCCGTAATGCAGGAACTTATTACATGTCCTAGTTAGAAGAGGAGCCACCTTCCATAGACTTCAGTTGAGCGGATACAATCCTTTAAAGGGAGAAATGATCCAAGTTGTCCATGTTCAGTTGCAGTATGTACTATGCCAACGACCTGGCCCAAATCATTAAACACTGGCCCACCACTCATTCCATGCCGAAATGAGCAATTCGTATAACAAAGTGTGCCCTCTTCACTTGGTTCCCCGACCCTGAGCAAATCTCCGCTGTGTAGTTCAAAGCTGAATCTAGATTCGGAAAAATGGTGTTGGTAAGCAGAAATCCTGTCGCCCTTGGTAAGCAAATCCATATTTGATGGAAGAAGGGGAATGTTCTTTAAGATCGCAGGAGGAACATCTTGTAATATTGCGGCATCGTGTTTGTTGTCCTGAACTACCTCATTCCCAAACCTAAATATTGCAAGCGGCGTCTTATCCGAGCTGAATAATTTAATTTCCTTGCTAGTTTTATCATGGGAAACGGCATCGCATATCACATGCCATGCCGTAACAAGACCATAGCCAGGCAAATAAAACCCGAGACCCTCAAATGAGTTTTCTTCGCCATCATCTCCTTCGAGATAAAGAAGTGAGTCTTGTTGAAGTGCGACTGGGAAAGTAGGCATTTCTTCTGGTTTCGTTTTGTTGTACAAACTGCCCAAACGCATAAGTGGTCCTGATGTCCAGGGGTCCTTAATCAGAGACTTGTAAAAATCAAGACTTCCGCGAAGAGACGCTTCAAACATCCCTCTTTCTGCATCAGTAAGTTTGGCGATAGTTTTACCGTAATAGCAGCCCATCGCGCCTTCAATGTCGCCATTGCTTAGTCGATGGAGCGTTGAACGGAGTCGCCGATATTGCTCGCGCTTTATATTTGTCTTTTGATTACATACGACGCCCGTGACTAGTTGTCTTGAATAACTGCAGCTGTAAAAAGATTTATTTTCGTTGATCTCAAACGACTCAGTTCCGTGGAAGTCGGTGATTGCGTTTCGTAATTTGTTGGGCAACCTGAGCTTTTCATCTGAACAAAAGTGTCGATAAAAATAGAAAGAGCTATTAAAAGAGAACGTTAAGTCATCGGCGTATCGCGTGTATTGATAATGATACTCATGCGATAGATGCATGAGTTGTTTGTCCATGCCAAGGCAAATCATGTTCGAAATTAAAGGAGATGAAGGAGCTCCCTGAGGGAGCCCTTTTGGTGTGGCGACAAGTCTAGAAACATAGAATGCAACTTCAGAGGCGAGGCCCAATTTCTTTGAAACAAGAAGGCCGTATACCCGTTTAGAGGAGATTGAGGGAAAGAAATCCTTAATATCAATACCAGCAATTACTTGTGATCCAATATGAGTTTCCGCATTTGTTCGTATTGACCGACCTTTTACGAAACCGTGCACGCAAGGCAAAGGGCTGTAGCTCTTTTCGAGCTCTTTAGAGATTATTCTTTGCACCTTTTTTAAATCGGATCTTGGGATTAACAGCTCTCGATAACCCCCATTTCTTTTTGGAATCAATTTATATCTGTATAGGTCATACATGGAAGATGGATTGACAAAGAAGTCAAGCTTTTCTAAAGACAGGCCAAGAAATCCTGCCAGGTCGGTCTTCGACTGCAGCTCGTTGAGCATCAGATTATCCTTAGAGTTAGAGTTAATAGCCGGTTCCTCCGTAGAGTCGTACTTGATAGACACGTAACAGAATATAATGTGCAAACAACACATATCCGATTGCGATACGCAAACGCTAATTCGAACCGGCTATGAAGAGTATTCTACCAGTCATCCATTTGATGCAAATTCAAAATAAGGTAACTGTGTCGGAACCGGAGCCTAGAATATGGGGATGGCCCCTAAGGCAGAAGGTGCTAGCTGCATTGACAACTGAACATCGTTCGTAACTAAAATGACGGTCGAAGCTGTTTGAACTATTGGAGCCGAGGTGAGACGCATCTTCATCGGTCTTCTGCAGCCTGCTCATGAAGAGCGGGTGGAGCTCATGATTCTGCGGCGGGGTCCATTCGGATGCAATCACGGGCGGAATCTTACACAACGCGGTCAAGGTCGACATGTGCAAGGTCGACATGCGGCGGCTCCGCGGGCGGATCGCGGGTTAAAATAAGGCACCCGGGACTATGTCGACCCCGGTGCTAAACGCAATATTGGTGGCATCGTTACTCAATAATCAGTGGTACCTTTGCGAACAAACACAAAATAGTGTTTCAACAGCGATATGTGGCGGCTAGGAGCACTGTCCCCAGCAGGAAAAGTGTAAAGGAAGCGGCGATCCAATTATTGTCGCTGGTCTTGGGGAGAGACGTGGAAGCCACGGTTGCGGTTTTGGGCTTTGAGGCCTTGGCGACCGTGGTCTTGGTCACAGTCGTTGTTGTCTTGGTTGTCGCGGCCGCGGGTTTCAGCGAGGAATTTGCCGCGGGCCCTGTGGCGGGCTCTCCGGCAGCGGGGGTAGCATCGGCGGGAGACTTGTCCGCGCCATCGCCAGGCGCATCGACCCCGTCAGTCTCCCCCGCCGGCGGCGTGGCCACATCGGGCTCAATCACCACGTGCGCTGCCACGATCCCTGCAGCATCCACCACGCCACCAGCACCAAAGGAGCCGCCAGCAGGCGTCACAAATCGCGCGGACACAAGCGACCCGCCCAAGCACGCAACGCCGCCATCGGCACCGGTCGCATCAAGCCACGAGGCGTCGACGGAGAGCCGACAGCTGGCCGCGCCATCGCCAATGCCCGCGTCCTGCAGATACGCGCCGTAGGCGCGCACGCCCGCTCCGGACCCGGCGCCCGCGGCAACGACGCGCCCGCCGCCGCGCACGGCCATGTCGCCTGCGATCACGCCGGCAACCGCCTCGTCAGTAATATCGGACCCGTCCGCCCGCGCATCGACAGAACAGCCGTCCACCACGAGCGCCTGTGAGACGTGGATTCCGCACTGCGAGCCCGTCGCCGTCAGGGTCCCGGTACCGCGAAGCGTCAGGTTGCCCCACACCTCCATGCCGCACAGCGTGATGTCCACATCGGGCGCATGCGACTCCGTCACGGAGTTTTGCCCGGCAAGCGTCAGCACCAGGTCGCCTTCGGCACCGATGGCCTCGCCCGCGTAGCCATTAAGCTCCAGGTGGTCGGCATCGGTCCAGGCCCAGCCGTGGCCCGACACGCCCGGCTCGTAGTACGTCGCGCCCGCGATGATGACGCTCTCTGCACCCGCGGCATAAGAAGGCCCGCCCAGCAAAACGCATAGGCAGGCCATGGCAACAATCGCAATGTAATGACGGCTGGTGTAGGACTCGGCAGCAAACATACCCGCTCCGATCTTCGCAGGAGCCAATAGAATGTGCACCAGAAAATGCCCTGGTAGCAGCAGTTATTAGTTTAGCGAGATCAATGCAGGAGCAAAGAGAAATCGCGTAAGCGATGTCCACAATTAGGTGTAAATCGTTTTGTCAGTCGGTGAAAGGAAGGATAAAATTACGAATGCGAGCGCCACGTCCTCCACAAGTTCTAGAATTTCAGAGACAAAGTCGAAGGGACATGTTAAGGTGCAGTCAGTAAACCTGCCCGGCCTCTGCTTATCATGCACACTGGCGGGTCTTTTTTTCAAGTTCTAGGAGCCGAGATAAGTTGGCGGCGGAACGCTTGTTAATCGGCTTCTCCGGATGCTTGCCGATTCGATCGCTCAGGAAGTAGCTCTTAGGGATCCCCGGGTCGTGCGGTCCGTTGCCAAGGTCGCAGTTGATGACTATGCCCAAAGAGGGACACGAGCACGTCGGTCAGAATGCGTTCGGTGGCCAACTTGGCGAAACCCGTCTACGGGCATGGAAACAAAACAAGCGACGCTGCTAATTAGTAGCGCCGCTTGTATCAAACGTCATTGCTCCGGTGAGCTTGGTGGATACTCATAAGTAAGCGAGTCGAGGCGTCCAAGTCTTATGAAAATGACAGTCTAACTCTTGGCCAAGCCAGAGACATATCCCAACGCGTCGGGAAACGACGAGCTCACGGCATCCAGCAGCACGAAGAGCTTGATGCAAGTCTTGCGTCGGACCGGCTTGTACATCATACCGTGCTGGAGGAAGTTTCGGTTAAGCTCGCCCTCTCGCTCGCGGTTGAAGTCATCTCCCGACCTAAAGAAGTAGTCCACGGCATCGCATATGTTGGCAAAGTCGATTAACGAAATGGCCATTGCGGGGAGCTCACCGTTACTTCCATCCGAAAGCGAACGGTTCAGTTTTTCATCTCGCGAGACCAAGACCTTTGTTTATGATTGTCCCTCTCATCTCGCCTAGGCCCACAGCATACGCGAAACAGCTCTCGGTCAATAAGCGAGCAAAGCATCATGGCACAGGGCTTATAGTGCCTCTCGCGGAAGAGCGCGACGGCCTCGAGAAAGTCAACTTTCTTGGTAACACTGCTCTCAAGGCCAGCAATAAGGGCGTCAACATCGAGGAATGAGAGGTAGACGGCATCGGCTTCCCCCAGCGTCGAGGGGCAGTGCGGCGGGGAGTTGTAGGTGAACTGGTTGTTCGTGATTGCCCAGCCATACGAGCCCCAACGCCTCGAATCCTCAAGGATGGCCTCTCAGTCGAGCGAAGCGCCTATCTCCGCTAACTGCTTCATCAAGGAGGCTAGGTTCGAGCAGATGGACTCTCGTAACTCGTCAAGAACACCGAACCAGGAGCTCAGTTGCAAGCTAAGCTGGTCGGCAAAGCTAAAGAGGCCTTCGAGGTTCTTGGTGAATTGCTCGGTCATGGCGCGCACGGAGTCCTGGATCTGTGCAAGGCCTTTGAGGTGCGTGGCGCACGCGGCACAGATGGCGTCCGAAGTGCTAGGAGGAAGCTTTACGATGGCGCCAGAGCCGGCGGCGGTATCGGCAAGCTTTATTCGCTTGACTCTGAGCAAACACCGCCCTGCTGTTCATTAGACAAAGTTAGCTCCTAACACGCGATATCCGAACGAGCCAAACTCGGAAAAACAAAGGGGCTCCGAAGATGATACTCCGGAGCCCCGAATGCTTGTGCTACGCGATTGTTCAAAGGACTTGAGAAACCTCTAACATGCCACTTCTTGCGCAAGGGCAAGAGCTGAGCCTATTGCAAGCCGTATTGTTTGAGAGACGAGTTCGTAGCACCTTCAGCCGTCGCCGTAATGAATGCGAAAGAAATCGTCCTAACGGTCTTTGCAACGAGAGGTTGCCCCCTGTCCCTGGCCGCCTTCTTAATCTTGCCCCACCTCGAATCGTCCTGAATCCTGTCGAGGAAGTCATGGCCTTTCCAACTCAGCGAGCCGACGCTGAAAGTCCAAATTTCGTCATCCGCGTATTGAACGCTGTAGTGACCAAGGCAAAACTGCTTCGAAAGCGAGTTTGCTGGTATAAGCTATAGCTTCGGCAGAATATCCATCAATCTTGAGATTGATGGGGGCCGAACAGTCATAGTCGTCTAATTTCATGCCAGGATATTGGGGTTTCGTGGCATAAAGATACGGAAAGTGCAGTTTTCGGGGTTCCAAAAACCCTGCAACATCAGCCTATTCCAGGTCGCTCTTTTTGAATGAAGTAGATAGCATCATGAGCAGAACGTCGTTCACTAACCTGCCTCGGAAATTGCAAAGCGCGGTAAATGCGGTTTTGCTAAGGAGCCCCATCTCATTATCGTCGATTCGGCCCTTTTCCGGCGGGCAGTGAACGATAAGGCCGCATCGAGAGCTCTTGCTGTTGATAATCTCTCTAAAGTCATCTTTGTTTAAATATCCGTAAACCACAATCAGCAGGAGCGCATCCTTTACCTTGGATATATGTTTATCCGAAACGCGTTGTATGTTCTTCCTCTTGATCAGACCAGAGTCGGAAAGATCCTCTTCGAGATCGTGGTAGTCCTCGTCATTCGCAACAATCATTATCTTCTTGCCGTACAGCGCAAAGCCAAAGCGCCACGCCGCTTTACCGAGACGCGTGAAGGCTCCGATAACCATTGCGATGACCGACAGGAATCCGATGAATTCGAGCACGAGAGATATGGTTCCTTCAACAGAAAGAATGCCAGAGATTACGTTGTTGATATCCATCGATTAACACCTACTCAACATTGATGAAGAACGGGTTGCTCCAACGGACGCAATAGCCCCTTCGAATTACAAAACATTGAACATAGTGTTTTCCCGTATACGCCGTCTCCTCGCGACGGGAAGTCTTTTCTATGTTTGGGAGCTCGAAACCACCCCTAGGGCAAACCTTCATAGCTTCATCGCCGGTATTCGTGACCTGCCACTTTACCTTGCCATCTTTTACCGGCCCACAGTTCACTCTGTACATGATAGTGGAGCCCTTCGGTATGGGCGCGCCATCGTTTTCGAGTACTCGTATTTCTCCTGAAGGCAATTTGACCGTTGCCGTAATTGTTGCATTTGGCTTACGAGCCTGCATGGGGAAGCCTAACGGTTGCCTGTGCTGAACAGACAATGCGTACTGTTGATTTTTTGACTTAGCTGATGACGTGGTTCCGCACGAAGGGCCTCCCGATGGGAAGTTGTTTCCAAGTATTTGCTTCCAGACGCTGTTGCCGGTTCCCTCATCCGCAAGATGCGAGAGGTGCTCGTTGAGTTTGTCCACGAACTGGGCGAAATCGTTATAGCAGTACTTTCCGGCAAGGTTGTTTCCCTCTATGGCTGGATCCTCAATGAAGGGAACCTGGTACGAGTCGAGTTCATCAGCGTATGCAACCGCAAGGTTTGCCATTACCTGCATAACGCAATCCTCGATTGACAACCCTGCTTCAGGGAGGTTGTCGGCGATCATCTTCTCAAGGGTGATGCCCTTAGGGAACTTCACCAAACTTGGGCAGTTCTCCCTTCTCCACCACTTCATTATCTTCACTAGAGGCTTGTAATCCCCGTTGAACTCTTTGTTAACCTCAGTCGACCAAGTGAGATGCTCTTTTGGATTCGTCTGCCTCCATTCGCTATCGTCTTTCGAACCGATGTAGAGAAGGCCGTCTTCATCATTGACCAAAGGGACAACATCGAGATGGAAGTTTGCCATGTCAATGCCGATGGAATGCGTTTGCACTCTGACGTTCTTGTAGCACTCGCGCTCACGTATCGCATCCTCGAGCTCGAGCAAGACGCAAAACGGGGAATCGTTGATGGAGTGGTTTGTCTCAACGATGACGTCAATATCGCAGCTGTCAGAATCTTTCTTCGGTCGTATGAAGGTCTGCTTGGCGTATGAACCCGAGAGGTATGTGTCCTTGCATATAGCCCCATAGGTCTCACTTGCCTTAAGATGGTCCCTGAGATTTCGGTGAAGTCGACTCGCTTCATCAATGGTGCTCTTGCTGGGATTGATGTCCTTCAAGAATGATTCAAAGTCTGCGCTATTTGTCATATAACCGCCTTTCCAAACAGATGTTCTAGTGTCTGACATTATAACAACCGTGCTTTAAAAATGTGGTTTTTAGAGCCATTGCTAGGCACAAGATGTTGCGGTCTCATTCCATCCGTACGATTCAGGAGCTGTCTGGCAAGCAGGAGGACAGAATGGAGCCTCAAAGCCTCCTTGAAGTCATTGAGATTCTTGTCGATTTTCGAAACATTTGCGCGCGACGATCGGCTTTGCTGTGCAAGGCCGCGCGGGCGCGATTTAAGCAATATGCTCCACTCGCTCGAGAGGGTTTTGCCCACAAGCGAGATGCCGGAACTCGTCAATGAGCTCGACTCTGTACTACTGAAGCATCCTACATGTCTACAGCAGAATCACGCTGGAAATCGCAAATACAATGGTGGCTTTTTTAAGGCCGCTATGAGCCAAAGCTGCCAAAGAGCAACAAACTAACTACAAACCATTGGCCTGCAAAAGCCCCGTGCATTGCAGCCAGCAGCGGTCTGCAATGCACGGGCCTGCCGTTGTGCTATGTACGTGAGATTCATACAGTGGTCTACTGCCCCTGTGCCCTGTACATGCCCTCGGTTGCCTCATGGGTGCCGCCCGGACGGGTCCGCCCCCGAGAAGCCGCATGAAGGCGAAGAGGAAGGCGAGCAGAATGGCCTTCCTGCTGCACCTGATTGGAATGGGCATGGGGCTGTGCACGCTCGTCGTCTACGCTTGCATCAAGGTTGGGGCTGAAAGCGAAGCGGCTGACTATGCGGGCTGATCAGTGAGCGTCAAACTGTTCGGAACCGAATGGAAAAAGAGAGGCCCTTTGCAAAAAGGACCTCTCTGCTGAAAGCATTCTAGAGAGCAGCCTTGGATTACCTTAAGGTAACTGTAGCGAAATCTTTTCCTTGACTTTGGTTGCCATGGCGTAGGACTTAGCGGTTTTGGATGTTCCGCCAAGGGCCAGATAAACATCCAAAACCATGTCCGCAACTTCTTGAATAATTTCATCCGACAGCTTGTCAAGGTCGAGTTTCTCTATGTCACCGAACGTCAGGTTATCTTTTTTGGACAAGATGGAAGCAACGCCCATTATCACGTAAAATCGTATGTCGCTTATTTGGGACCCTTCTAAGTCTCTCTTAATTTGCGGAAACCTCAAGCAAACCTGTTTTCCAAGGCTAGCGGCTCTGTAGTAAGCCTCAAGGTTGCCATCCTGCCCAAATATTTTCTTATACTGAGCCTCGTCAGACAAAAGCGTCGACGGTCTTGCTCTTGCCTGATCCGGTCTTCCGAGAAGTATCGACATCATGCATTGCGCAAGAAAGGAGAGGGTTACGATCTCCTCCCTCTTCCTCCCCTGGTTTTTGTAATAGTTCTTCCGCCTTTCGTAATACAACCCGTTTCTTTTCATGTAGAGTTCGATTTGAATATGGATTTGGTCAGTAGCGCGAAGCGATGTCTTTTTCACCTGAGTTTGGTTGTTCGTCGCCAGTATCACTCTGTTTCTGGTCTCATCGCTTCCGGGCACAAGGATTTTTACCATCACATTTCTGGAATCTTCGGCGTCTTCCGTACGAGACTCCATAAATTTGTATATTTCATATGACGTTTGAAGTCCATTAACGATGCGAGGCTCTTCCATTTTCACTTCTGCTCCTGCTATTTGATAGGCTTCAGAAGCCAGTATCGTTACTCCGTTGTTGAGCCACCAGAAATCGTCTTCGCTAGGATGCTCCAACGTTTCCCTGATTCCTTTGTTGACTGAAACATTTCCCTCGTAATCTCTGACGTTCGCCTCGAAAAGATAGCTACGGAGCTGCCCCTGGTCGTCAGTGAGGAAGCGGTAGTAATCCGACAAAGACACCAGGCCAAAGACGTCCGTTCTCTGAGGAACCGACGCATAGGACCCCGAAAAACGCATAACAAGCCCGCTCTCTGCGGGAGGCGACCAGATGCGCATCAATTCGTCTGCTCCAACTAAGACGCACGAAGAGCTAAATCGGCTTACGCCGACGATTTCGTCAATGGCGGCCGGAAGCTGCTCTTTCTGAATCTTAACGCCGTCCGATGGTGAATCCGCATTCGCGATGTACACGAACTTCATTCGGATTTCGTTTCCGGCCATCGCTGCTGCTTGAATCGCTTCTCTTATTCTTCTAAAAGTATCGATAACACGTTCGGAATATTTATCATTGAATTCATTTAAATTTATACCGAATGTTAGAAGGTCATTACAGGTGTCCTTCCACTTTAAGAACACGTCTTCTTTGAATGATTTTGAAACCTTGGTCTGAAGAATAACTATTTCAACCCTTGATCCACGATTGATGTAGTCTTTAATCTGGACGTCCTCACTCAAGAAATTATTGTTGGCAAAGATGTAGATCGCATCGCAGCCCCCGTCTCGCGACCCTCCAATGAGCCCTTCCGCTATCTCATCGTCGTCAAGGTCGTATGGAGCCATGTATCGAGAAGAGGCCAACAGTTCAAAGTAGTCCCCTTTAGAACTATACTCAGCCTGCTTAGAGAATTCGTCCGAAATGAATCCGTCTATCAGAATCTGGCTGTTAGTTGGCATTCTTCCTCCATCCAAAGATGAATAAACTAATGAAATGATATGACTTTTATGATTTTAGTGTAAACACCAAAACAGCCGCGTCTTAACACCCTGATAAGCTTTGGGCAAAATTATCGCAACGCCTTATTCAACAGGAGGTTGCGATGACGCGGGCAAACATAGAACACAGGAACATGTGGGCAGATCACATCGAACGCTGCCTCTCGTCCAGTATGTGTGTGGGACTGGTGTAGGCTCAACCACGTAAGCAGGCCCTGCCTTTACAGGTGGCTGGCCAAGTTCAGGGATGAGGGGCCCGGGCGCTTCCCATGCAGGAATGCCGCCACGATGGATTGGCTCGAGATCGCCAGTTACGGCCTGGCGGATGCAAAGGGCATCGTGCCAGTGGTGAGCAGCGCTTCGGATAGCGCGGTAGTCTCGGCTGCCAAGTGCGGCGATGTCGTTGTGAACTCGTTCACCACCCCCGACCGTGTGCTCATGTCACGACATTCCACCGACATGCGTGCCAGCATTCAGCGCCTTGCTGTCTGTGGTAGCGGAAAACTGAACACTTCGGCTTGACCATTTAGGGCACAAAGGCAGGCACGCCAACCATCACAATCGACTACCTTGGTTGCTGCCTAGAAATATCAACCAGGGAGGTCGGAAAGGTGTGATCAGCATGTCCACGGTTCATTCTATACGGCAGATGAGGAAGCGGGTCGACTCGATATCCGAGAATGCCTGAAAAACGGGCGTGTCGCGTAACACGGTGTACACCAAGCTGAAGAGCCCGACCTCACGCCACCCATCCTGGTGCGCAGGCGGGGCGACAGGTTGCTCAACGCCTACCGGGGTGTGTTTTGCGCACGGCTAGACGAGGGCTCGAGGCAGTGGCGTAAGCATCGCCACACCGCGCGCAGGATATGGCTCGCCTCTGCCCTCGAGGTGGACCGCATGAGCGCGAGCCAAGTGTCGAGGATCTGCGAGTTGTCCGACGCGATCGTTGAGGACATGCAGACCAGGGGCCTCTCTGATACGGCCTTTCCCTACGTCTGGCACGATGCGATCCGCATTAAATGCAGAGATCCGGGCCACGCCTCCTCGTGCGCGATCGTCACCGCCATCGGCGCCTGCTTAGATGGCGGTGACGATCGCTCGGGCTCGATGCCGTTGACACGGAGTCCTATGCCGGATGGTTGACGTTTCTGCGCTCGTTGCGCGAGCGGGGTGTTGAAGGAGTCGTCTGCGTAACCTCCATATCACTCCTTCTCGCACACAGCGCAGATTACCAGGGTGCGCTCATCAACCCAGCTGGAGAGCACCTTGCGGCTCGGGTATCCCATGGCCCCTATCGTGCGCGCCAGACTTTTCCCGTGCCCCGAGTAGTGATCGACCGCATTCCGCTTCTCCTCATCGGAATACCTCGGCCTGCGATGCTCCCCTTCCAGGAACTCATCGCCGCCGAGCTGGTATTCCTTCCGCCGGTTGTGGGGTGTGACACGGCTGGGTTAGCCGAGCTCTGCAATGGTGTCGGCCGTGCTGCATCCGAAACCGGCGAACGTCTCGATGGCTTTCGCCTTTTGTTCTGCGCTGTAAATCCGTATGATCCTGCCGGTCCTCTTTTGGTCCAGGATTTCCTCCGCAGTTCCAAGGGGCTAGATGGATAAATCAGGCAGGGCCATTACAGCGCTACGTGTTGAAAACTAGGCCAGCAAAGAGAACTTTGTGAAACGTTTTGTGAAGCGCGGCAGGACGAAGCTACCCCTCGGCAGAGGCGTCTCAACCGCTGGCGGGAACGTCGACACAGCTTTCAAGGTAGCTCTTCATGATGTCTTCCAATGTGGGCACGCGCCCTTCGGCCAATATGCCCAAGGCATCCAGCACATCGAATACGGCGGTTGCGTCATCGGCCCCGAGAAGGTCTTTGTTGCACTGGTTCAACCTCGCATCGAGCACAGTATGCCCGCGCCGCGCGGCCACCCTTGCAAGGGCATCGCCATCGGCAATCAGTGGGTGCCTTTGGATTTCGAAAACCAGCCCATACTCTTCGCCGGGCTTTCTGGAATCGAGATCAAACGCGAGTCCGATTTCTTGGACAACGAGCCATGTTTCGGCATATAGCTTCCCCGCCTCATCCAAGAATAGCCTCGTCATAGCGGGCACGAAATCCCCATACCCAAGAAATTTCCCGCAAAGAAGCGTTTTCGACAGGGAAGAGACCTTCGGATAGCGAGACAGCCACGCCCTGCCCTCTCGAGTTTTAAGCAAGGGGCAAACCTCTTCGGGATTTCCAAGCATTTCCGTAAGTATGTAGAACCTGGCACAGAAGGCGGCGGCGGTCCTGTTAATCCGAATGCCGGGCGCGTAATGGCCCATCGGAGTCTCGAAGCCGGCGGCCCTTTCATATGCGACCCTGCACTCCGCACGCATACCAAGCAAGGCGTAGCACAGGCTCATCTCGAAATAGGGATATCCGAGGGACGGTTGCTTATTGAGCGCGGCGAGGCGCTCTTCGGCAATCGAGAGCTGCAATTTCGCCACCTCGGGTTTGTCGTACAGTGTCAGCCGGGCAAGCTGCCATCGACACTCGAGCGCCGCCATAACCTGCAGGCTTCTCTCAAGGAGGCCTATAGCCTCATCAGTGTACGACACGGCGCGCTCAACGCTCTCTCCAACCATTAAGGCTAGGGCAGCGCGTTCTCGCAGCACTTGGGAGCGCCGCAGAATCGCCTCGGGAGGAAGGCCATCCTCCATCACATCCAAGTCATGCTCCGCGTCCCAATCCTTGAAATACCGCATTACGCTCTCAGCCAAAGTATTTGGGAAGCGGTCATTCACCGCCAAGCCCGAAAGCATCGCACTCAGGTTCTTATGGGCATAGTAGCGTGCATCGGGGTCGCTTACGCACAAAAACCGATCGCATCGAGCGAAGAAATTGAGCACGGGTGCGGGATCGAGCCCGTCGGACCACGCGATTCTGCCCAGGCTCGCCATAGCGACGACGCGCTGTTGCTCGGAAAGGGAGGCATTGCTGAGGGTGTTTTTGACCTCGACCAAATACAGCTTGTTCCTGTCCTCGATACTTGTCCCTATCTGCCTCATGAAAAGAAGCCGCAGATTGAAGAGCTGCCCAAAATCGTTGGGGCCAATCGGAGCAAGCGCCTTTTCGCATTCCTCAATCAACCCCCACCCTTCTTTAACGCCGCCATCAGGCAAGCCGATTTTCGTTTTATTCAATGCTGCGTTCTCAAACAGCAGCAAGAGGAACGACTTATTCCGAACGCCCAGACGCTTAGCTTCGCGATACGTCTTCTTGAACTCGTCGTCGGCGACTTTGAACTGACCGTTCACGACATAGCTAATCGCGCGGTTGTGCCAAAGCTGGACCGTGATGAAAGGGTCTGTCTTGTCGGTTTTCTCGGCCAAGGCGCTTTCGAGCTCCGCTTGCGACCCAGCACGATCGCAAGCGGCGTCCGCGATAATATGGAGGGCGAAATGCCTGAAAGCCGGCTCTAAGTTTTCGTTCTCAAGCATTCTTTTCGCAACGCCGTTGTTTCCCAAGTAGATGTTGCAGAAAATCCTATCCTTGTCGAGGCAGGTGAGCTGCATTCTGGACAGTCGATCACGGTCAACCGAGTTCATCAGCCTGAAGGCAGCTACATAGTCGCATTCGGGAAGAGAGGGATCCGCCTTGTCCACTATGTCATCGAGCTGCTGCGCACACCAAAAATAGTTGACGAGAAGAGCGAACAGACTCAACGCGAGAAAGGGCGATGCCACACCCGCCAACCATAAAAGGCTAAGCTTTACCGATGCAAACAATGCATCGGACGCCAGTGCTGCAACATAGATACCGGCCTTGTAAAACCGCGCCAAAGCCTGCTTACGCAACCACAGCAAAAACAGCCCGACGACAATCGAAAACGCCAGGATAGAATGGGCCGGGTCAGGCCCCGTGACGATATCAATCGCAGCAAGGATATCTTGGAACGCCATAATCCTCCGCTAGACTCGAGTCCAATACTCGTTTGCTATTGTAGCTTGCATTCTGCATTGATCTTCCTTCATGTAGTTTCAAATCGAACACATGTTTTGTTTTTAGGAACAGAGTTACATCAAAGGAGGCCGTATCAGCCAACGCTGATACGGCCTCCCTCTAGATTCGATTTTTTTATATCACCAGATCCTGGGAGTACACCTCTCCCCTAGTCCCTCTTAAACAGATCCCTCGTGTACACCTTGTCCGCCACGTCCGCGAGCTCGTCGCTCCAGCGGTTGGCCACGATCACGTCGCAGCCGGCCTTGAAGGCCTCTAGGTCGTGGGTCACCTCGGAGTCGAAGAACTCCGGCGCGTCCAACGTTGGCTCGCAGACCACCACTGGCACGCCCTTGGCCTTCACGCGCTTCATGACGCCCTGGATGGAGCTCGCGCGGAAGTTGTTGGAGTTGGACTCCTAGTGGTGTACGCTGACGTGCGCCTCGGGGTCTTTTATTACAGCAACCTTATCGGCAGGGCCCTCTTTGACCAACAACGCGCACTCACTGAGTCTGACATCATATGGGAAGGAGCGGTGTGCGGCAGGGATCTCAAGGTCTATTCGCTTTTCATCAAGGGCCCCACTAGGTGTCTTCGTTGACCGCCGACGGGGCCGAACCAGCGGTATTCTTATGCAGTCAGCATTACGCGAGAAAGGCTAGCGTTGCGAGACTTCAACCACACTAGGATTGTTTCCTCTGACCGCAATGACTGGGCTGCAGGAGCTTTCATGGACCGTTGTCTTCATATCCTGAAGGAGGGTCCTCACATTCAAATCGCGACGATTAATGACGCGATAGAGGCTCATCAGCTTAAGCTCACTTTTGAAACGGTCCCCGAACTGTTCAAGGAAGCTGAAGTCGGCGACGTCGCAAGAGCCGTCGCTGCGCTCTTCGCGAACGCCTGCAAGTATACGAGGGAGACGCTCGCGTCTTCGGGAATCCTTGATATTTACGAGGAAGTCGAGATGCAGTATGCCACCCAATTCTGGAACCTGCTGCACGCCTGCGGCGCAGAGACGCTGATCTCCGGCGAGGAAATTGACGAACTTCTCTCGCGACACGTCGAATGCTTAGCTTCTATCTTGGAGAACGACAAACTCGTCAAATTATTCGATACAGAGCTAGGAAAATCACTGATCGACAATCCGTTTTATTCCTCTGAGCTGATCATCCACGAGTATGCTACGGAATCAAGGAGCCAGAACGTAATCTACCTCCCTAAATGCCTTTCCCAAAGCGACTTCGATTCGATAATGACCGGCTACCTCGACGACCAGCGCGCCAACCCGAATTGCATGGAGGTCCTTTTCAATTGGCCTTCTGGCGCTACAAAATGTAGATTTTCTCCCTCGCCGGACGTCAAGGTGCGAGCAAAGCGCGCTCACGATAAGGCTATGGATGCGCTATTCCGGCAATGTACTGGGCTTAAGTATGGCGCCGGGGTGCAGATCGACCCTAAACAGATTGCCTGCAAGGGTATAAAGGTTGATGGCCTAACCTTGACCTACAGCTTTAGCGAAACCTGGCTCGACAAATACACCGATAACGCAAGCATCATGAACAATTGCAGATATCTACTGGATGTAGTAGACCGAAGCGGTCTCATGTCCGCGCCTGCTCACTCCCACGAGGAGAGCGGCCTGCTCGCGACGCTGGGGTCCCATGTGCTGGGGAAATATCGAATGAATACGATCTCCAGCATGCGGGAATCTCTTGCTAATGTCGAAGTTATCGCATACGCGAATTTCCTCGAAAGCCGCGGTTCAAGGCTCGAAGATGCGCTCGAATGGACGTACAACGATTATTTCGATGAAGAGTACTCTATCAGCGGATTCACCTTGGCGCTACCGACAAGAGGAGCTTCGTGGCTCGATAAATGCAAGTCGATAGGGCCGGAGATCGAGCGTGCAGTTAAGTCCTATTCAATATATTCGAGGACTGGAAAAATCGACGGGGACTATTTCCCCTATACAAGCTTTAAATCTTTCGGCGAGCTCAACTCACTCACTGAGAAAAAGTACGCAATCGGTGGGACCAGTTTTGAGAGGTGGGGATTCTACCTGTTCTCCGATCAGTGCATGCTGACATACCGGAGAGACCACCACGATCGTGCTCGCTGCTTCTTCGATTTGATTTCGAACGCTATGGTCACCATTGACGATTACGATGCTGTATACGCCGATATACTCCAGCAATTAGTCGACCAGCAATTTGTAAGTACATGCGAAGAAACGGGCGCCCTCTCCCCAGCCCCACGGTCGATTTATCTGAAGTCCGTTTGGAATAATGGGGCGATTGCGCTTGCGGGTTGCGGGGACGGTGATCTAGCGCTCATCGATGGTCTTGTCTCAGATGAAATGCTGTCGTACTGCGGCAAGCTGTTCGCACCCGATGAGGCTGCATATCTCGATTACATGTTCAACGACGCTTCTTTCCCTAACTCACAGGGTCTCAGGAACAGATACGACCATGCGCATTCACCGATCGCCGACCCTGATGCGGAGAACATTCGATCCGATTACTATCGCATGCTGACCTTGCTCGTCGCGATTACGCTCAAGATAAACGACGAACTGTCGGCCGCAACGGGCCGCGGTTACCTCGAAAACTTCGTAGATTGGCCATATTATGACGAAAACGTATTCGGACTCGCAAAGAAGTTGATCGAAAAGAAGCATGAAACTGTCTGTGATGCTGAGTCAGAATAGTCCCAATGGTGATAGCTCCGAACCCGCTTAATCAAGATCGGAAATCCTGCCCGCTTCCCATGGCGAACTCCCGACAGGCACTTCGATAGCCCTTTTGATGACCTCAAACGGCGCAACTCGATGTCATTCAGTCGTTCTTCTGCGATCTTGGAAGCTGTACAAATAAGGACGGACCGCTTTGTTAGCTAGTAACAAAGCGGTCCGTCCTCAAAAATGTAAGCATTAATTATTGAGACGATAAATGTCCTATCGTTTTAGTTGCTACTCTTGTTTACCCTTCTTAATTGAATCAGCCAACGCGTTTGCAAAGAGATCTTGCATTTGTGGTGCTGCCATCAAATTGCCGACAAGGGAACCCATCAGCTGCTTGGTCATTTCATTCTGCGCGTTGGAGTTCGCCAGCTCGAGGGAATATCTATGCTCCGCTTCGAGCTTCTCCATCTCAAGCTTATGAGTCTCCTTTAAGTTATCTAAATCAACTTCATGCTGCTTCATGAGTTTTGCGATTTCATGCTCATTTGATTCCTTGAGTGTTTGAATTTCCGAAACTGATTTGTTGTGAGCTACCAAATAAGAGCTGATGCCGGAAATTATCGCGGCAATTATCGAAACGATATACGGCGCAATAACTGATAAATCCATAATGCTTTCCTAACACCAATCCCAAAATTCGCTAGCTCAAGTTTACTCTAATCTGCCCAAGAGCCCATTCAGCTCGTGCCGCAGCTTCATCGGCGTTGTCACCGCTGCATACGACATGTCCGATTCGGTCATTACTTGAGTGCGGTGTCTCAATAGAATCTCCGGGCTTAAGGTATAGCTCGATTTCCTCAACGCCTTCAGTGTGGCAGAGATTATCCGGCACATCAATGGAGGATATCGTTCCGGCATGATCCGCAGTGATAAAGCGAATTGCTGACCCACGATGCGCTTTTACCTCAAAGTCAAACGGCAGTCCAAGAGCTGCTGCCACGGTTCCCTCAACAAAATCGAGACCGGTCGACAGTGGTACGAGTTTGGAAGTAATAAAATCGCCTCCAAGTCGTGCAGCCATCTCGATAACCTTCGGACCCTCGTCGGTGAGCATGATCTCCGTATGCGAAGGTCCAGTCACGATGCCGATGGCATCGATGGTCTTTTTCGCAACTTCGCGAATGGCTTCTTGAGCCTCGATTGGAAGTCTTGAGGGCTCAGAATGGCCAAGCTCGACAAAGAAAGGCGGCTCAGTTGTTAGCTTATCAGTGATGGTTAGAATGGTCGTCTTGCCATCAACCGTCATGCCTTCCACACTCACCTCACGACCGGTGACGCGCTGCTCGACCATTACAGTTCCCTTGCGGGAGAAGCTGCGGAAGATGTCGAAGAGCTCAGTCGCTGACGTCGCGCGATCCTCGGGAGTAATGAGCTTCACGCCGCGGCTAGCGGCGGAGTCTGCGGGTTTCGAGATGCAGTCATAACCGAAGCGCTCCAAGGCTCGTCCAAACTCTTCAGCGTTGTTGCACACTTCGAACTCAGGCATGGGCACGCCGTGATCGGCGAGCCTTCTCCGCATGGCATCCTTTTGCGTGGCGCATACTGCGTCGACTGACGAAATGCCAGTGGGAATCCCGAGCCTCTCGGAGACGAGGGCCGCTACCCTTACGGGAGCGTCACTCGTGGATGTAATCACGAAATCTGCCTGTTCCTCGCGGGCGAGTGATTCCACAGCTTCGACGTCGAGCGTGCTCGTAAGCGATGATACGTCGGCGACTTTAAAGCCTACCGCATCGGGATCATAGTCGGCGCATACGACGCGGAATCCGAGTCTCTGCGCCGACTCGATGGCAGGAACCTGCAGTCTACTTCCGCCGAGCATCACTACTGTCCTGCGTTGATCTGCGTTTGTCATAGCGAGAGTATCTCCTTAGCTATCTTATTTGCGCCGTAGCCGTCTACGAGAGCGTGCGCGCGAGTCGCAAGGGCTACGGCCCTGTCATGAGACGCGACGAGATCCTCGAGCCGATTAACGCTTTCAACTGCGGTGGCGTGCGGCTCGTTGCCCATGAGTCCGCAGTATTCCACAGCCCCTAGTTTCGCGAGAGACTCAGCGCTCTGCACCTGTTCCTCAACCATCGCAAAAGTTACAGAGGGAAGACCTGCAGCGAAAAGCTCGTACACCGTCGTGCCATTTGCAGAGACGGCGGCATCACATTGACCCATCAGCCCAGCCATATCAGTGACGGCGCGAAGCATCTTAACCCTAGGGCTTCTCGATTCAATAAGCTCAACCTTTGCAGCGACATCGTCAGAGACCATTCTGCCTACTACCACTGTGAAGGTGATGTTGGAAAGACGCTTGTCGGAAAGAGCCACACCTAAGAAAGTGGGGAGAAAACCGTGAGGATCCGTGTTTCCCGTAGTCACGAGAACGTGTTCAATCTCGGCGCTGCATTCACGATATACACTGGCGAAGCAGGGTCTAAGCGGTGCGTATTTGGGACCGAATAGGAGTTTCGTCCCACGATCACCATATGTTTCCTCATAGAATGCCTCATCGATATAAGTCGAGTAATTAATGATAAGGGAAAGTTTGCCGAGATCCCCGTCTTTGCTGCCGAGATAGCATACCTTGGCGTGCTGAGCGAGGCAGTCGACGAATTCCCTAGACACCGAGTAGGTGTCAACAAGGACGATTGGAAGCTGGGCGTCGTCGCAGAGGCGACAAAGCTCATCGGCCCCATCTCCGATATCTCTCCAGTCGGACCCGAGAACGGACGTCGCGAAGCCCCGGGACTCGATGAGCTGGACTGAGTTGCCGTCCGAGAGGACAAATGAGACATCAGCACCTAGGCCCGCGAGTGCGTCGGCCACGGAAAGGCAACGCATAACGTGGCCTCCCGCAATCACCGGGTTGGCGTCAGTGCGTATTAAGACTTTCCTTCGTGAAGTGTTCACCATTTTCATCTTGCCAATTTCGTTTCTCATACATTATGAAAACCCTCTTCTTCTAGTCGACGAACCTCCCGCGTTCGTTGAACCCGTTCGAAAGAAGAGCCTTCGAGCTCTTGGGGTTCTTTTTAAGCACGCAGGCTTTAACGTGAACCACGCCCTCGATAGAGAACCCTACGCGGCAGAGAAGGTTAACGATCTCCTTGGCTTAGCCCTTGCCACGCTGTAACTCATTTACAATGTAATACCAACACTCTCAGGAATTACCTTCGAAATACTTAAGGCCGGCGTTGCCGATAAAGAACTCGCCAACGCAAACCGCGAAGAAAACCTGTTCGTGATCCACCAAGACATTCTAGAAATACCTGCGATGTGCCTCAGGGGTCGGCACTGCGGACCCAGCAAAATCGCCCGTATACCAGGGGTTCGGAACCCAATCATAGGTCATTGCGACATTATAGGAGACAAATCGCCGGAACGAAACTCGGCCGAAGGGGAGCGGGATGCAGCATTCCATGTGCATCCCGCCGCTTATTCCAGGCGCGAGGGCTAAAAGAGAGCGTGCCCGGTACGACCCCTAGTCTAGTAGACCTCCGCTCGGTTTTAGAGTGGCATCAAACAGCGTGGGCATCACGCCCCTCTCCTCCTCAACCTTCCAGTCTGCCATCAAAACACGGAAATCGGCAAAAGCAGGAGCATAGCCGAAATCGCACGCCGCGCGGGAGATGTCGAACGAGTAGGGCTGGATACCGTTCGGCTTGGTTTCGTCGACGCAGACCTCGGAGGTGCCAGCGGCCCCCGAAAAGACGTCGGCTATCGCCTCAGCCTGCTCGCGAAGGGAAACCGCGCGTCCCGAGCCGATGTTGTATAGGCCAGAGGCTGACTCGCTTTCTCCCGCTTTTACAAATGCTTGCGCGACATCCTTGACGTAGACAATATCTCTGACCGCCGCGTCGGCATCGCCGAATACGGTTATGTTCTCGCCTGCCTTCGCCTTGTCGACGAAAAGGCCTATGCCAGATTTCTTGACAGCCCCGTTGACCCTGAGCGAGCCGTGAGGACCACAGCCGTAAACTGGGGGAAGCCTGAAGACACAGTTTCTCATGCCGTATTGCTCGTTGTAGTAGAAAAGCAGGTCCGCGGAGGCATTCTTCGAGATAACGTAGGCGGCGTGGTCGCCGTCCAGCCTGAAGTCCCGCGACCAGTCCTCGCGCACAGGCTCCGAAGCGCTCCAGCTGTTCTGAACGTCTGCGTAGGAAGTGGTGGAAACGATGCGGCTCACGCCATTCTTGCGCGCCCACTCGAGAAGCAATGCGGTCCCCAGGGCGTTCGTCCTGATATATTCAGCGGCGTCATCCTCAGTGGACAGGTCGAAGTCCGAGTTTGCAGGCAGCCTCCCCGCCAGATGGGCTACAAAGTCGAAGTCGGTGGGGAGGGCACCAATGCCAGATGGGTCATTGAGGTCGAGGGGAATGTACTCGACGCCAAGCTTTCGGTAGTGGCCCGCGAATCGCCGGTTCCTGCCCGTGCCGACTACTTCGTAACCAGCGTCGAGCAGTGCATCCACAACATAGGCGCCAATGAAGCTCGAGGCGCCTATGACAAGACATTTCTTTGTCAAACCGTTCTCCTTTCCCTCAGCTCGCTCGCTACAAGCTCTCCAGATCGGCCTGGATGATGGGCTCCCCGAACTTAATGTCGCGCTGCGCCGCGTGGCCGAGCAGCGCGTCCAGGTGCTTGGGTGCCACTCCATAGGCAGGCCTGATGCTCCGCACGTTCTCGTTGGTGAAAGCCTCGCCGCGCGCGATGTCCTTCACCGCGTAGAGGGAGCGACGGCCGGGAAGGCCCTTCTCCTCCTTCTCAGTGCGCTCGTAGGTGACATGGCCGATGGATGCCTTCGCGCGTCGAACGTCGCGGATCATCGCCTTGAACTCGGCGGGCTCCATTGAGAACTCCGAGTCCACAGTTTTCTGCTCGCGGGAGATGCAGTAGTGCTTCTCTATGACGCTCGCTCCCAGCGTGGCCGCAGCCACGTCGACACCCCAGCCCATGGAGTGATCAGAAAGGCCAACGGCGCACCCGAACCGGTCGCGCATGTCTGTCATGGTGGCAATGTTCATGTCCTCGTAAACGGCGGGGTACTCGCTCGTGCACTTTAGCAGCACGATACGGTCGTTGCCCACAGAGCGGCAGGCGTTAACGGCGTCGGCGATTTCGTCCGCGGTGCCCATCCCGCAGGAAATGACCATGGGCTTGCCCTTTGAGGCTGTGTAACGGATAAGTGGCACGTCGACAAGTTCGGGCGAAGCAATCTTGTACATCTCGCAGCCGATGGACTCGAGGAAGTCAACGGAGGTCGGATCGAAGACGGAGGACAGGAAGTCCATGCCCAAGCGTTCGCACTCCTCCTTAATCTCGGCCTGCCATTCCCAGGGGGTGTGCGCCTCCTCATAGAGGTCGTAGAGCGTCCTACCCTCCCACAGGCCGCCAGGCGTCGTCTGGAAGTCGGGCGAATCGCAGTCGATGGTGATGGTGTCGGCGGTGTAGGTTTGAAGCTTCAGACAATCCGCGCCTGCCTCAGCGGCGGAGCGGACGATTTCCATTGCCTTGTCAACGCTCCCGCCGTGGTTGCCGCTCATCTCAGCAATGAAGTAGACGTCGCCGCGTTCTATGGTCTCGAATAGTCTCATTGTCTAGTCCTCCTGGGTCATGGCCCGATATTTCTGCTCGGCCAGCTCCCAATCCTCGGGAGTGTCGATGTCCTGTACGAGCCTAATAGGTATGCGCAGAAATCTCGTATTGTTGGTGATGAAGCTGCCGGTCCCGTAGAAAGACGCGACCTTCGCGAAGTAAAACCTCCCGCAGTCGTGAACCATCTCGGGGAGGTCCTGGCTGCGGGTCTGTGCGTACTCGGGGAAGGCGTACTCGAGTGAGCCGTCATCACCCACCCTGAAGCCGCGCAGGGGCGGGAAATCGAACGAGGTAACAGGGATTACGGATGAAGCCCCCGCCTCAATCATCGCGGAAGCCTCCTTGAGCTCAGAGGCCTGAACGAAGGGTGCCGTCGGGTACAGGCAGCACATGGTGTCGAACTCAGCGCCGCGCTTGCCGTATTCGGAAAGCACTTCGCGCAACACATCCGCCGTCGTGGCGTAGTCGTTGCTCGTGGCCTCGCTGCGCATGAAAGGAACCTCAGCCCCGTATTTCCTAGCCACGTCGGCAATCTCGTCGTCGTCGGTCGAGACCATCACGACGTCGAAGATGCCGCTCGTAACCGCAGTCTCGACCGAGTACGCCAGCATAGGCTTGCCGCAGAACTCACGCACGTTCTTGCGAGGGATCCGCTTCGAGCCGCCACGGGCAGTGATAATACAGACGCTATTCATACACGAACACCCCTTCCGCATGGGCATCCACAGTCGCCTTGTGGCTCTCCTTGATTATTAGGTTTGGGCTCTCCCCGAACACAAGAGAGTTGCTCGGAATGTCCTGGTCTTTGACGTAGGCATTGGCCGCGATGACTACGTTGTTGCCCACCGCGCAGTCGCCAATCACTTTACTGTTACTTAGCATGAATACTCGCTCCCCGAACCTCGGGTATGCGCCATGGTTGTTTCCCACGGTGCAACCCTGGGAGAATGTAAAGAAGTTAGAGTAGTCTGCGCGGCCCATAACGGCGCCGAGGGGATGGTCAAATGTGAAGACATCGGGCAGCTCAACCTCATAGTACAAATCAGCGGAGCTGAGTGCGCGGTTTAGCGAGTAGATCTTATCTGATATGGAGCGCATTCCACCCTGATGGTATATCTCATTCGACAGAGTGTAGAGGAAATGCGTCCACTGGCAGCCGTGTAGCGGGTCGAAGAGCGTTTCGCCATCACGGCTGTAGTACTTATTCTTGATGCGCGAGAAGCGCTCCTCGAGTCTATCGAAGGTCGCACTCCAAGCGTCATCAATGGCGGCCGCCTCCTTGTCGCTTATGGGAAAAAGTGAGGCCAGCTGCCTATCCAGTTGGCCTCGCACCTCGTTCTCAGGAAGGGCGAACCGCACTACTCGGCCCCCCTATTGGCGCGGCACCACTCAACGACCTTGGTAATCGCGTCAACCACGAGTTGCGCATCCTCATTGGAGAGTCCGCAGTGCAGCGGAAGCGTTACACAGTGATCATAAAAATCCTCGGCATTAGGGCAGTCGCCGCGGCCGTGGCCTAGGTCCTTGTAATAAGGCAACAGGTAAACAGGCAGGTAGTGAACATTGACACCCAAGTTTTCGGCACGCAAAGCATCGAAGATCCAACGGCGGTTAGCGCCAAGTGCTTCAGTGTCAAACTTCAGGCAATACAGGTGGCGCACGGTATCTTCAGGAGAGGCATCCATTTGGAACTGTACCTCCGGAATCTTGGAGAACTGCTCGTTATAGAAGGCAACGAGCACCTTGCGGCGAGAGCCGAACTGGTCGAGTCGCTTCATCTGGCTTACGCCAAGGGATGCCTCAATGTCGCTAATGCGATAGTTATAGCCCAAGACTAGCTGCTCATAGTACCAACTGCCTTGGTCCGTCTCGCGCATCAAATCGTGGTTGCGCGTAATGCCGTGCTTGGCGTAAAGCTCGATCATCTTACCCAGCTCGGGATCATTCGTTGCTACGGCGCCACCTTCACCAGTAGTGATGGTCTTCACCGGATGGAAGCTAAAAGTTGTGATGTCGGCGATAGCGCCCACAGCACGGCCATTGTGGAACGTTCCCATTGCATGAGCAGCGTCCTCAATGAAGGTCAGGCCGTTCTCATCGCAAATCTTACGAATCTCGTCGGAGTTGACGTGAACGCCGCCAAAATCCACGGCTACAATCGCTTTCGTTTTAACGGTCAACTTCTCGCGAATTGAGGCTGGGTCGATATTCCAGGTCTTCGGATCAATATCCGCAAAAACGGGCGTAGCGCCGCAATAGCGCACGCAGTTAGCCGATGCGGCAAAAGTGATGGGCGACACAATTACCTCATCACCGGGTTTAATGCCTGCGGCAAGGCATGCTACATGCAGTGCCGCGGTGCCGTTAGCCACAGCAGTCACATATTTAGCTTTAGTGGCAGACTTAATGGACTCTTCGAAGGCTTCGGTCGCTGGACCGCAGGTCAAGTAATCCCCCCGTAGGCAATCTTCCACTGCCTTAATGTCGTCCTCGTTGATATCCTGGTGTCCATAGCCTAAAACCTTGGGGCTAGTGGGTTCACCGCCGTTTATTGCGAGTTCTTTCATGTCAAATCTCCTGTTGAACGGTACTATTAATTTCTGGACGTAATCTTCAAATTCGGAGTCTTGCCGTAAACAACGGACCCGGCGGGCACATCCTCGTCCCTTACAACGGCGCCTTCTCCTATCAGGCAGCTGTCACCAATGTGGGAATTGCCCAGCACCTTACTGCCAGCGCACATCTGCACATCACGCCCGAGAACCGGATAAACCTCGTTAAGGTTGCCGACCGTACAACCCTGCGTGAACGAGAATCCCTCTCCGTAGGTCGCGCGCCCCATAAAGGAACCAGTCGGGTGGTCAAAAGTAAAGGTTTCTGGCATGTCCACCTCGTAATACAGGTCGCAACCAGAAACCGTTTTCATTTGGCCATAGATCTTGTCGCATACAACGCGTGCAGCCTCAGGATTGTCCTTCTCCTCATGGAAAATGGTGTTAGCCGTCAGATACAGGAATAGCATCCACTGGCAAGTATGCAACGGATCGAAGTAAGCCTCGCGCTTCCCTGCCGCGTTGAGCCTCCAATAATACTTATTGTCATTAGCGGAGATGTTGCGCTCCAGCCTCTCGAGTGTCCGCTCTATATGCTTAGTAATCAAGCGCTCATCATCAATAGATTTAAAGAAATTAGTGCCAATTTGGTTGAGCAACATGTCCTTGACATCGCGTAACGGAAACCTATAAATCATCTTGCCCTCCTTTAGATGTGGCGAATACCAGCGAGCTCTTCACGTACGTATTCGGCGGTCATTATTTTCTTTACGGTGCCCTCAACATCCAGGCGATTGGTGTTGTGAGACGTATAGGCCTCGTCGGTCATGGTTCTCACCTCTCCGGTTGCCTGCTTGTTGTCGTAGTTCAAGCCACGGATATCGGCTGCCACGCGATAATAGCCACCCATATCCTCGGCACGCAGGCGCTCCTCACGAGTCATGAGTGTCTCAAACAGTTTTTCTCCGTGACGTGGACCGATGATGCTCGTGCCCGAATCGCCAAACAGCTGCTGGACGGCCTTTGCAAGATCGCCAATGGTGCTTGCGTCTGCTTTCTGAATGAAAAGGTCACCTGGGTTGGCATGCTCGAAAGCGAACTTAACAAGGTCAACTGCCTCATCAAGATTCATCAGGAATCGTGTCATACTCGGATCCGTAATGGTGATGGGATTACCAGCGTGAATCTGCTCAATAAAGAGCGGAATAACAGAGCCACGGGAGCACATAACGTTACCGTAGCGAGTGCAACACACAACTGTGTCGCCCTTTTCTGCGGCCCTTCGTGCGTTTGCAAAAATAACGCTCTCCATAAGGGCTTTGGACTTTCCCATAGCGTTAATGGGATACGCCGCTTTATCGGTAGAGAGACAGACAACCCGTTTAACACCGGCGTCAGAAGCAGCGTGGAGAACATTGTCCGTGCCCATGATATTGGTGCGAACGGCCTCCATTGGGAAAAACTCACAAGAAGGAACTTGCTTAAGAGCTGCCGCGTGGAAGATGTAGTCTACGCCATGCATGGCATCGCGAACAGATTGAATGTTACGCACGTCACCGATATGAAATTTCACTTTAGCGAAATGATCCGGATAATGAGCTTGAAGCTCATGACGCATGTCGTCTTGTTTTTTCTCATCGCGTGAGAAAATACGAATCTCTCCGACGTCAGAGGTCAAGAAGTGCTTGAGAACAGTGTTGCCAAAAGAACCTGTTCCTCCCGTAATCATTAGGGTTGAACCGTTGAATGTCGACATTGGATTGTTACCTTTCTATCTGTATTCGAATGGACAAGTGACCAAATAGAGGGCTGCGATTTAACTTTTCCTTGAGGTAAATCCGCAAAAGAGTGACGCTGCCTCAGATAATTCACTGAACTTGAAGGCCTTCGCCCCTCCTAGGAAGACAACTGCGAAGAGAATGCACTGCAGAAAAAGCTCTGGGATGTAGTCCACTCCTAGAAGCTGAACGATGAGCGATGTTGCTGCTGCTACGAGAGAAAGGGATAGGGCTGGCAGGACATCCCTGACTTGGTCCAGAGACGAATAGCCATGGAGGCGCTTTGCAGGTGCAGCGTCGACGAAAATGATCGAGATGACCCCGACAAAAAAGTTTGCCCATGCCGTGGCATAGATATCATGGGTTAGGGCGGCTGTGATCCAGATGATTGCTCCCCCGCCCAGAACCTTAATAATCTGGAGTCGCATGTAGAGAGAGCTATCCCCCAGCGCCATGTACGCACGGAGGTTTACGAGCTGAATCATCAAGATGGCGTTCGAAATGCACGTCAGCTGGAAGATTGGCACGCAAGCAAGCCACTTCTCGGTCAGGAGGACGGCAACAAGCGGCTCGGCCACTACGGCCGCAAGCAAAGAGACAGGGGCGACTATAAATGTACCGAGCCTGAGTCCGCGGCGGATGACGCCGCGCAACGCCTCGGCATCCCCCTTGATTGCCGAGAACATCGGAAAGAGCACGTTGGCGATGGAGTTGCTCATTACCCCGATTGCCGCAGTGGGGTATTTGCGCCCTTGACTATACAGTCCAAGCTCGCCTGCGGAGCAGGCACGTCCAATGATCAGCTCCGAGATACCAGAGTAGAATACGTTCAAAATTCCCGTGATGCAAATCTTCCAGCCATAACCGAACAGCGAACGTGCCTGGGCAGCATCAAACACGAAAGCAGGCTTCCAGCTGATCTGCACCCACATAACGGTACAGATGAAGATACTCTGCAGCAACGACTGAGCAACAAGGGACCAAACGCCAAAGCCAAGGAAGGCGAGCACGATGCCACCTACACCGGAGACAAGCGCAGCGAACGTCGTGGCTGCACAGATGCTCTTGAAGTTCATGCTCCGCTCAAGAAAGGAGCGCTGAATTGAGTTAGCAGAGTTGAAGAAAACGATCACACCGAGCACTCGCAAGTAAACAATGAGATCGGGCATGCTGTAGAAGGCGGAAATTGACGGAGCGGCTAAGAATACCGCCATATAGAGAACAGCGGCCAATCCGAGGCTCAACCACCAAGCAGTGGAATAAGAGCTTTCGTTAGAATCGCTCTTCTGAATGAGCGCCATCCCCAGACCGCTCTGGGCGATGGAATCGGAGATTTGTGTAACCACCAGCAGAATCGCCAAAACTCCAAATGCTTCAGGGGAAAGCAGCCGCGCGAGGATAATTTGTACGACTAGCTGAATAGCCTTTGAACCACCTTGTTCGAGAAAACTCCAAAGAAAAGTACTAGCTTTTCCAGACTTATTTGTAGACCTACCTGTCATAGCGCCCTCCATATGTTGGCAAGCATTCGCTTTGTAAATGATGAATTAGCGAATCGACGCGGCATTGACCGTTGTCGATCTCTCGCTCCAAGAAGGACGTATAGGCGGGCATATACTTGGACAAACTAAAATCAACCGCCAACCTTAGTAGCTCGTCAGGGTTACATGCAGTAGGCAACAATTCCTTGTATTCAGAAAAATAGCTATCAAAAGCCTCGTCAATGACGATGAAGGGGATTCCAAGACATGCAACGTCTAGCGCAGCTGTGGACTGCTCAATAAAGGCGAAATCAAAATCAATCGTCTCTATTTTCTCTTCCTTATATAGTTCAACATCACACGTCGAAACAGCAGCACGTAGTTCATCACTGGAAAACAAGGAGCCGGGATGCATTTTGATGAGCAGTCTGAACCCGAAGCGCTTCTGCAGGCTAAGGAGAGGTTCTATGCGGTGAGAAATCTGCTCTGAGGTTTTTGAACTGGACAGAATGAGCAAGACGCGTTTTGCGTCAGCAAAAATCTCAACATTATGCTCTGGATTCAAATTCATCAATTTTGAAAATTTATAAGTGCCTGCGTCGACAGTCTTTTCTGAATTGATCAGAAATGCGCTCTTTTTGCTCCAGGCAAAGAAATATGTAGCACGCACAGGCGAAAAGAATCGAGTATCTCCAATTAGGCCGTGCTGAAGAACTGCAGATGTCACATGGTCATTCATCGCTATGACTGTTGAATAAAAATGATGGTCAGTCATCAAAATATAAGGATGCCGGTAGCCTACGCGCGCAACGTAGTTATCCATTCGTTTAATTAATAATCTAGCCAATCTATCATTAACTGTACATTCGCTGCCGATAAACGAAAGGATTGAAGGCAGTGAATGTACAGTAAGGGTCAAAGCTTTAAATATCGGCCAAAACACGCCCATTTTAATGTGCTTATTTGGCGAGTAACAATTTAGGCAAATGAACGACGCTTTCTCTGCATCGCAGATTTCCGCCGTATCTCGCAAATTTGAAACCATGCTAGTGTTCTTAATTTCATCAACGTAAATAGTCGATTCTGGTGCATGCCGCACACCGATCGAATTGATATAGACAAGTAACATTTTCAAAAACAAGTCAATACCACATCGTCTTGACCAAGAAAAATGATCACCATTAATAATGTTTTCACGATCAGCAACACATGCACTGAACATACAGCTAGGAAGCTTATTGGTAGTCACAATTGACTCCCGACTGGTTCGATTCCTCATAGTTAAATTGACGACAAAAGAAAATAGCGAGGTAACAAATCAAAGCTAGAGGGGTCAGAAATAGATATAATTCAGACATGGATCCAGCACGAAGCGCGTAGTTATACAAAACACCAAAGCAAAGGACCCCGACGACGGAGAGCGATCGGCAGGCGCAAATAAGTCCATTTGTGACCTTTGACATAATCCAAGCGATAAAAATCCTACCGAGAACAACGCCTATAGCACCAAAGTAATAAAAGAAACTAGCATCGGTTGAAGCAGTAAAACGAGCTCCAACTTCCGCATACGATGTAACAACTGAAGATGGAGCAATCAATCTCATCAACTTATAGATGGCAAAATGGTAAGAGTCTTGATTGAATTGTGAAGCGGTGAACGCCTGCAGCTCATCACCAATTTCCGAAATATGGGGCGGATTATTACCGAAAGCAGCGTATGTTCCCCACCATACGTCACCCTGCCCGGTTATCACACGATCGAAAATGTGGTCAACTGCTTGTTCAAATGAACCCTTTTCCAGGATGCTTTGAAATATCGAATAGGCTAGAAGAACGACACATGCAAGTAGCAGAGCCTTAAGTGCTTTATTGATTATTGGTTTTAAATCAGAGCCGTAATCAGAAAAAGGGAAAACAAAAGTAATAAAGGCTATATTAATCGCCATAAGAAGAGCGCCAAATTTATTACCGGTCAATATTAAGAAAACAAAATAGAGACCTGTAAAGGAAAGAACATATTTTGAGTTCTGAGAAACATAAGAATAAATAGCGACTACGGGCAGAAATATCCTGAAAATATTGTAAAAAAAAAGAAATCTCACGACCAGCGCTTTGGGCATATGAATAGCGGCTTGACGATCCAGATGCAAAATAGCCACTACGAAATGCGTCGAGCAAAGCAACAAACATTAATAGAAATAGTCCGATAGTAATGATCGCAAAAATACGTTTACTGAAACGGTCAATATTCTTTTCAATTTTAATTTTCAAAAGCTGCTCTTGGTGTCGCCCATCAAAGAAAACGAGCGCACAAATATAAGCGACATAGCCCAATATAAGCAGATACAGACATCCAGTTCTATAGCTATATTCGTATAGATTTGGAAGATATGTCACAGCGTTCTCGAGCACATAAATATCGATGAGTGTCCACACACAACTCAAAATGCTAGAAAAGTACTTGCAGAAAACACCCTGTTCGTAGACACAAATCCAAAGAGTTATTCCCCCGACAATACCAGCCATAAGGATAATGTCAATATTCGAAGCGAGAGACAGTATGCCAAGCGGCAATAGGGACGCAACTATTAGTCCAAGGCTAAATTGCTTAAATGTAATTATCGAAGCATTCACATTGAATCCTTTAACCCTCAATTTAAACGGACGCGCTATTAATAAGGCTTTGAACCGCAGAAATGAGGCTATCTTCCCAATCACGTGGCAAAAACCCAACCGCCGTAATCTTCGAGAGGTCTAGCGTAGAATGCGCCGGCCTAGGTGAAATCAAACCCTTAGAGCTTTCGTAATACTCAACGGTACTCACTGGCTTCACCGCGTCGGCGTTGCCGTTACAAAGCTCGAACACCCTAGAAGCGATATCTGCCCAGCTCTTCACAGAGCCGGAGCCGGTGCAGTTATAGGTGCCGTAGGGGGCATGCGTGCCCAGCACGTGGAAGATGGCCTCGGCCATGTCGCGCGTGAAGGTCAGGCGGCCCAGCTGGTCGTCCACGACCGTGACCCGCTCCAACTTGTCCTCGGGGTCGGCCACGCGGTCGGACAGGCCCTTCATGGTCTTGACGAAGTTATGGCCCTCGCCGATGACCCAGGAGCTGCGCATGATGTAGTGGCGCGGGCAGCCGGCAACGGCGATGTCGCCGGCGGCCTTGGTCTGGCCGTAGACGGACAGCGGGGAGAAGGGCTCCTCCTCCGTGTGGACCTCGGACGTGCCGTCGAAGACGTAGTCGGAGGATACGTGCACGAGCGTGATGCCGTGCTCGGCGCAGGTGCGGGCGAGCAGGGCGGGACCGGTCGCGTTGGCCTTCCATGCGGTCACGCGGCCCTCGGGGGTCTCGGCCCTGTCCACCGCGGTGTAGGCGCCGCAGTTGACCACGGTGCCGTAGAGCGACCAGTCGTACTGTGCGTAGGCGTCCGGGTCGGACATGTCGAAGGTGTCGATGTCGCAGAAGTCGAAGTCCTTGGCGACGCCGCGCTCCTCGGCCAACGCGCGGACCGCATGCCCCAGCTGGCCGTTGCAGCCGGTGACGAGCGTCCTCTTGGGCGCCATGGGGACGACGTCCTTGAGGTACGGGTGGTTTAGGTCCGCCTCGGAGACGGTGGCCTGGTCCAGCGGGATCGGCCACTCGATGGCGAGCTCGGGGTCGGCGAGGTTCACGAAGGTGTAGGTCCTCTTCAGCTCCAGCGACCAGTGGGCGTCCACCAGGTAGGTGTAGGCGGTGCCGTCCTCCAGGGCCTGGAAGGAGTTGCCCACGCCGCGCGGGACGTAGATGGCCTTCGACGGGTCGAGCGTGCAGGTGAACACCTTCCCGTAGGTGGCGCTGCCCTCGCGCAGGTCCACCCAGGCGCCGAAGACGCTGCCGCGGGCCACGGAGATGAACTTGTCCCAGGGCTCGGCGTGGATGCCGCGGGTGACGCCCTTCTTGTCGTTGTAGGAGACGTTGTTCTGGACGACGCGGAGGTCCGGGATGCCCAGGGCGCACATCTTGGCGCGCTGCCAGTTCTCCTTGAACCAGCCGCGCGGGTCGCCGTGGACGGCGAGGTCGACGACCATCAGGCCCTCTATGCCGGTCTCGGTGACGGAGATGTCCTTCTCGAAAGCGATGTCTGCCATAGATCTATCCCCTCCTACTGGCCCTGCGCGCGGTAGCGGGCCTCGGTGGCCTCCTTGGCCGGGCGCCACCAGGACTCGTTGGCGACGTACCAG
>ERZ772816.704-NODE-704-length-35407-cov-11.933724_pt1 | contig 35407 bp, 29 predicted proteins | sample MGYA00511359_ERZ772816 | MGnify/ENA primary metagenome ERZ772816 (study PRJEB29015, sample SAMEA2737710) | human gut metagenome | biome: human gut; feature: human-associated habitat; material: faeces | place: China | collected 2012 ...
GCGCCCTCCGTGGCAAGATGGGATTTGTCCGAAGCTAAAAGGCTTCGGGTCACCGTGGACGGGCAGGGGCCTCGACGCGGCTAGACACGAGACACATACATTACGCGACCTCGCCCTGGTGGCCGCACACGTTGGTTGCGGCCGACGCGGGCCGCGGGCAAGTGCTTGTAAGGGGAGCCTTGCCTCTCTTGTACGAGAAAGGATGCGTAATGAAGATCATTAAAGCTAAAGACTACGAGGATATGAGCCGCAAGGCCGCCAATATTATCTCGGCGCAGGTTATCCTCAAGCCCGACTGTGTGCTGGGCCTTGCCACCGGCTCTACCCCGATCGGTGCCTACAAGCAGCTCGCTGCTTGGTACAAGAAGGGCGACGTCGACTTTGCCGAGGTCAGCACCTACAACCTGGACGAGTATCGCGGCCTTTCGCACGACGATCCCCAGAGCTATCACTACTTTATGCGTAAGAACTTCTTCGATCACATCAACATCGACCTGAACAACACGCATGTGCCCGACGGTTCCAACCCCGATGCCGCCGCTGCCTGCTCTGAGTACGACAAGGTCGTCGCTGCCGCCGGTTATCCCGATCTGCAGCTGCTCGGCATTGGTAACAACGGTCATATCGGCTTCAACGAGCCCGACGACCACTTCTCCAAGGGCACGCACTGCGTCGATCTCACCGAGAGCACCATTCAGGCCAACAGCCGTCTGTTCGACAGCATCGACGATGTCCCTCGTCAGGCCTACACCATGGGTACCCAGACCATCATGTATGCCCGCATGATCCTGGTCGTCGCCAACGGCGAGGCCAAGGCTCAGGCCGTGCATGACATGTGCTATGGCCCGGTTACGCCCGAGTGCCCGGCTTCGATCCTACAGCTGCACACCAACTGCGTTGTCGTTGCCGACGAGGCCGCCCTTTCGCTCTGCGAGTAGCGCGAATCCTGCACCTCGACATAGCCTTGCCTAAGGCCTCCGCATTGCGGGGGCCTTTTTGCTATCCCTTTCCGCCCACTTGACCAAGATCTTGCCGCAAGCTTGACGAATGCTGGATGCCCAACAGCTTGATTCATCCCATACCATATTCTATGCAAAAATGCCACTAAAAGGTCGTAGACGGTAGCGGGTGCTAGGCGAGTTGAATGACATGGCTGAACCTTGTTCATTTACGTTACACTGCCGCTTAGATGGGACAAGCTGACAAGCTCATTTACCTGCTTAAAGACCGATTAGTCGGGGGATTAATAACAATCTGCCCTTGCTGTACAAAAACTTGCCGCTTGCGTACCAAAAGACAACCTAAAGCACAAGGTCGCTCTATTCATAGCGCGGCCTGTATGGTCTTGCGGTTACAGTGTCCATACGGTCGAGTTGAGGAGCGGGCATGGTAAACGATTTGAGCAGTATAGACGACCTCGAGCTGATGCCGCTGGGCGGAGGCTATATGGTGCGACGCGAGCGCTTGATGAATGAGCTTATAGCCAAGGGCCGAAAGGCCGGCATCGTGGTTCTTTATGCGCCCGACGGGTTTGGGAAGACCTCGGTGCTGCTGCAGTACACCCATGAGGTTAAATGCGACCCGACGCGAGGCCCCGTGCGGATTATCGAGGCCGATCGCGCCATTGGGCGCGAGGTGTTTATGCAGCTCGAGGTGGTTACCGAAGAACTCAAAGACAAACCGCACTCCCTTATCGCGATTGATAATGTGCCAAACCTCGATCAGCACGATACCGAAGACCTCATCGACAGGATTCGCGGCCTGCGCGCTATGGGGGTAGGGGTCTTTATCTCCTGCCGTCCTTCAAATCGTCAGCTGATTCACGGGCTGGGCGATTCGGTTAAGATCAATGCGCAGATGCTCAAGGTGCATGCCTATGAGTATTCGGCGTGGGCATCGGCGTTTTCGATCAGCACGTCGCTCGACTTTTATCAGCTCACGCAGGGCGTGCCCGAGCTCGTTTCAGCATTGCAGACGGGTCTTTATGGCCAAGGTGACGTAGCCGGTCTGCTCGAAAACGAGATTGTCAACGTATATGGCGCGGCACTTGCCGATCTGGCTTCGCTCGACAATAATGCGCTGTTTTGCGTGGCATGTCTCATGATTTTGATGGGCGAGGGCAATATCGCAGAACTCGAGGCTTGTGGGGTGAGGCTGTCGATGGTCGACCAGTCCTACTTTGTACGCGACTACCCGATCTTTGGCTTGGACCCCGCCGAGCGGAGTTTTACGTGTCTGGGTACGGAGGATAACGGACGCTTGCGTTTGCGTAAGTTGGTGGCCGAGGTTCGCCCCGAACTTGTTCCGAGGGCGGCCCGGATTTTGCTTAAGGCGGGCCGATGCGATGCGGCGATGGGCCTGGCGGACGCCTTTTTGGCCCGTGATGCGGTCCTTGAACTTGCTGGTCAGTATGGGGTCGATCTTGCTCTGACGGGGCACGGGGCCGATATCTGCCGAGCGGCGCTGGGCACGATCGATGTCGACGATCCGGCTCCAGAGCCAACGCCTGCCGAGGCGCTTGGCGTATATCTGGCAGCGGTCAGCGTGTCCAATACAAAGCTCGCTCGCTATATGGCATCGGTTATCGAGCGCGGGGGCGAACGGGCGGCCTGCGAAATAGACCCTGTTTCATGGAGGGTGGCCCAGACACTGACGGCTGTTTGCTATGGGGACAACGGGCTTGGGCTTCCTGCGAACCTGGCCGTGCCAGAAATCGAGACATCCCATACTGCACTCGATATGTTGTCCGCGCATATCGAGGTCAAGCGCTGTCTGACCGAGCGGGGAGATGACGGCGGCGTTCTACAGCGGCTCAAAACGAGCAAGGCCTACGACTGTGAGCTCGACATTGTGGGGATTGTTACACGGGCCGATAGTATGCTGGTGGAGCTCTTTGATGGGTCGTTCGCGGGAACCGACGAGCGCGACGACGAGATGACGGTGGTGCGGGAGGCGCTCGACGTGCGTGGGCTTAAGGCGATGGCTATCTGGGTGCGTATGGTGTTGGCGGCACGGCGGCTCCTTTCCGGCTTGCCGGTAACCGACGACGCGGCGTTCAACGAGCTCGATCGTTTTGCCGTGCGCATGCGCGACAACCAGATTCAGCTGTTTGGCCTGTTGCTAGAAGGCTGGCAGTCGCTGGCAGAGGGACGGCCGGTTAATGCAAAGTTCCGTGCGGTCCAAGTGCTCAAACTTGCCGAGGAGTCGATTGCGTACATGCGCGATAACGCATTGCTGCTGGAGCGCGCGGCGTATCTGCGTAACACCTCGATGGTTTCGGTGCGCGAGGAAGCGGAGTTACTCGATATAAGCCAGACGCAGGTTGGTGGAGCGGAGGCCTGGATGGTGGCGCTGCATTTGGCCTGTGCGGGCCGAGACAGCGACCTTGCGGCCTGGATGTCCATGAATCGTGCGGGGATTCTAGAGCCATCGTATCGGCTCTTTGCGCGCCTTGCCATGCATTGTCTGGGCGAGCCGGCGGCCAGGATACGCAAGAAGCTTCCCGTGCGCGAGCTGTCGCGGTACTCGCTGCGCGACGATTTGGAAGGGGAGGGCGAGCGCCTGTTCCAGGCCAGCGAGGTTGAAGCCGTTGATACCATCGACCATATCGAGATTCGCATGTTTGGTGCGTTTCGCGCCGAGCGCGACGGGTTTCCCATTACGGACAAAATGTGGCGCCGCAAGAAGGCGGCGACGCTTGCCGAGCGGCTTGCACTGGGCATGGATGCGCTCGTCGACCGCGAGACGCTGGCAATGGAGCTGTGGCCCCATGCCGAGTATAATAGCGCCCGTAACAACCTGTACTCGACGATATCGCGCTTGCGGTCGGCTTTGGGACCGACGCCGGATGGCAAGTCGTGTGTACTCATCCAAAATGAATGCATCGGACTCAACGGCGACTACGTCAAGACCGATGTGCGGCTGTTTGACCAGATAAGCCGTGAGGTTTTGGGAAATCGTACGGGTGCGCGCGGGCCCCATTTAGTTGAGCTGTGCCTTAAGATTGAGCAGCTTTATGCCGGACCGCTGTATGTTCCCAATGGCTGTAATCCCACCTACTTTTTGCGTATGCGACGCATTATGCAGTCAAAGTACATCGATTGCATGATTAAGGGAGCAAATGCATCTCTAGAAGAAAACGATCTGCAGTCGGCGATTTGGCTGGCGGAGTCGGGGCTTCGGCAGGAAACGGCGCGTGAGGATATGGTGCGCTGTGCCATGCGTGTCTACAGTGCGGCGGGGCGGAGGCGCGATATTGTCGAGCTGTACAGCGGGCATATGCACCATCTGAGGGAGCAGGTCAATGGCGTACCCGAGCCCGAGACGCGGCGTCTATATGAGCGCTTGGTGGAGGGTCGGCTCAACCGCGTGCTGGTCGAGCGATAAAAAACGGGCGCCCGAAGTGCTTGGGCGCCCGTAAGCTTGTTATGTGTTGGCTCGCCGGATCATTGGCTCTTAGACGAGCTTGATCTTCTCGATATCCTTGCGCGAGGACTCGCGATACAGCGAGAACTTGCGGCCGATGACCTGGACGACCTCGGCGTGGCAGCGCTCAGCGAGCTCTTCGGCGGCCTCGCGGACAGAAAGGCTGGAGCCGTCCAGCACAGAGCACTTAACGAGCTCGTGCTTCTCCAGGTAGGCGACCGTCTGCTCGACGGTGCCCTCGTTGACATCGGACTTGCCGATGATGATGGCGGGGTTAAGGTGATGGGCCATGCTGCGAAGCTGCTTGACCTGGGCTCCTGTCAGTGCCATGGGTTCTCGCTTTCTATGTATGGGGCGCCCCGCGACGGGGCCTTAATCTACGTGAGCTGTCCCACGATAGCGCAGGAACGGCGCGGTGTGGAGTGCGTTTGCCCAGTTCGCAAAGAATGCGGATGCCGAGTGAGTGGGCGGTGCGGGCTGCGAACAGGCTATGAGCTGGGCGCAGAGACCGGCTCCCATGCAATAAACGCCCAACGAACCTTGTGGACATGATCGAGCATATAGCGTCCCTGCGGCACGCCCTTGGAGCCCGGCTCACCGGCATGGGGGTTCTCAATCATGTGTTGAGCGATGTAGTCGCGCAGGCGGTCGATCTTATCCTCGTTGCCATGCTCGAGCATACGGGAAAAATCCGCCACACCTACTTCAAGGCTGTCGAAGGTATCGCGACGATGCGATTCTCGAGCCCATAGTACTCAATGCCAGCATCAAGCGTGCCCAACATAGCAGGGGAGAAATCAGCCGCAATCACAGGATGCCCAGCCTGAGCAAGCGGAATAGCAATCGACCCAGCCCCACATCCCATATCCAGCGCGGATTCACCAGGCTTTAACGCCAACAGCTTCATAAAATTCCGAGCATACGGGGCAGTCTCCAGCGGACGAAAATGCCGATCCCGCTTATCCCACTCAAAAGAATCATCAGCCCGCCGCCGATCAACTTGCAGGCGCATCCATTCGCCATTCCAATCCGCAGAAAGCAGCTCAGAACGATTCTCCCCATCAACCACGGGCCAACCTCCTAGCAACAAAAAAAGCGACTCCTCCCAAAAGAAGAGCCGCAACCAGCATATATCAGAAAAAGAACCGTTCCAATGCCAAGCCGCCGTACCAGCCTAGTGGTGCAGGAGCGAAGCAACTGCAACCGGGATAGAACCCAACTGAGGTCCCGTTGTGCGGGAGCCCCGGGGAGGGCAAATATATAAGGTCGATCGCGAGTTCCGCACGAGCCGGAGAGCACTTAATGTGCTCTCCGTGCGAGTCAGGACTGTTCGAGCAGGCGACCTTATATATTTGCCCTCCCCGGGGCTCCTCGCCCGAACCCCTCAGCTAGTTCTTCAGCGAGTTCAGCGGTGCCGGGAAGCGTCCACCGCGATGGGCAAGCACGGTGCCGGCGTTGGGGTTCACCGGCATGATGGGTGCACGGCCGAACAGGCCGCCGTACTCGACGCAGTCGCCCACGCCCTTGCCAATGGCGGGAATCACGCGGACGGCCGTGGTCTTGTTGTTGATGACGCCGATGGCCATCTCGTCGGCGATGATGCCGGCGATGGTCTCGACCGGGGTGTCGCCGGGGATAGCGATCATGTCCAGGCCGACGGAGCACACGCAGGTCATGGCCTCGAGCTTCTCGAGCGAAAGCGCACCGGCCTCGACGGCGGCGATCATGCCGGCATCCTCGGACACGGGGATGAAAGCGCCGGAGAGACCACCCACGCTGGAGCTGGCCATGACGCCGCCCTTCTTGACGGCATCATTGAGCATGGCGAGGGCGCAGGTCGTGCCCGGGCCACCGCAGGTGCCCACGCCGATGATCTCGAGGATGCGCGCGACGGAGTCGCCGATGGCAGGCGTGGGAGCCAGCGACAGGTCGACAATGCCTTTCTCGACACCCAGACGATGGGCGGCCTCGCGGCTCATGAGCTCGCCGGCGCGGGTGATCTTAAAGGCGGTCTGCTTAATCTTCTCGGCGACCTCCATCATCGATGCGGAATCGGGCAGCGTCTCCAAGGCTGCGGCCATAACGCCGGGGCCCGAGACGCCTACGTTGATGACGGCGTCGGCCTCGCCACCGCCGTGGACGGCGCCCGCCATAAACGGGGAGTCCTCGACCATGTTGGCAAAGCAGACAAACTTGGAGGCACCAACGGAATCCTGGTCGGCCGTGAGCTTGGCGGCGTCGATGATGGTCTGGGCGGCCATGAGCACGGCATCCATGTTGATACCGGCGCGCAGGCTAGCGACGTTGACGCTGGAGCAGACGCGGCTGGTGGTAGCGAGCGCCTGGGGGATTGACTGGATGACGCGGCGGTCGGCGTCGCCGATGCCCTTCTGGACGAGTGCGGAGAAGCCGCCCAGGTAATCGATGCCGAGCGTCTCTGCCGCGCGGTCGAGGGCATGCGCGATGGGGGTGAGGTCCTCATCCTTGCAGCACGCGGCGATCTGCGCCACCGGGGTGACGGAAACGCGCTTGTTGACGATGGGGATACCGTACTCGCGCTCGAGGTTCTCGGCGGTCTCGACCAGATGTTCAGCCGTGTGCGTCACGTGGTCGTAGATCTTCGTGCACATGCGGTCGAGGTTCTCGTCACCGCAACCCATGAGCGAAACACCCATGGTGATGGTCCTGATGTCGAGGTTCTGCTCCTCAACCATGCCGCGGGTTTCCGCGATTTCTGCGGGCGTGATCGCCATCCTTGCGCTCCTATCTGCCAAAACGAGCATAGTCTTTTCTATTCTAACGTGCCGCACGTGCCAAGTGGCGCGTGCGGCACGTTTTGGTGCGGGGTTGTTTCCGTTGTGTTACCGCCCAAAGACCTCTTCGGCGATACGGGCGCTTTCGGCGGCGTCCTTGGCGTAGTAGTCCGCGCCGATCTGCTTGGCGTATTCGGGGGTGAGTACGGCGCCGCCTACGATGATCTTGACGTCCGGCACCTCGGCATGAAGCAGCTTGATGGTCTCTTCCATGGCCACGACGGTGGTGGTCATAAGCGCCGAGAGGCCGACGAGTTTGATATCGCGCTTCTTGACGGTCTTGAGTACCTCCTGCGGATCGACGTCGCGGCCCAGGTCAAAGACGGTGTATCCGTAGTTGTCGAGCAGCATCTTAACGATGTTTTTGCCAATATCGTGGATGTCGCCCTTGACGGTGGCCACGCAGATCTTGCCCTTGTCGGCAATCTCGCCGGCGGGCATCAGGCGCTTGATGGTGTCGAAGCCCACGCGTGCGGCCTCGGCCGAGGCCATAAGCTGCGGCAAGAAGAACTTGCCCTGGTCAAAGAGGACGCCAACCTCGTCGAGGGCGGGGATAAAGTGATTGTTGATGAGGTCCATGGCGTCGTGGTCTGCCAGCAGACGCTCGGTCTCGGCGGCGATCTCGCCTTTGCGGCCCGAGACGACCATGCGACGAATCGGGTCGTCGTTGCCGTCGGTGCCGGCGGTGCCGGCAGCGGGCGCAGCGTCGGTCGATACCGCCTTGGCCGCCGCCGGGTTCGCGGCGATCTTGTACGGATCGGTCCAGCCGGCGTAGCGCTCGATGTATCCGGTCGAGCCCTCGTCCTCGACACTCAAGACGCGATAGCTGTAGACGGTATCCATAAAGCGCTTGGAACCCGGGTTCATGATGGGGGCGTCCAGGCCAGCGCCAAAGGCGGCAGCCAAAAAGACCGAACCCAGGAGCGGCCGCGCGGGCAGGCCAAAGCTGATGTTTGACACGCCGAGCGCGCATTTGACGCCCAGGCGCTCCTTGCACAGGGACATGGCGCGCAGGATCTGCTCGGCCTGGCGCTGGTTGGTTGAGGCGGTCATGACCAGGCAGTCGATGAGGATGCGGTCCGGTCCGATGCCGTAGCGGGCGGCCTCGGCCACGATGCGCTCGGCGATGGCGAAGCGAGCCTCGGCGGTATCGGGGATGCCGCCTTCGTCGAGCGTGAGGCCGACGACATTGGTGCCGTAGTGGGCGACCAGCGGAAAGATCTCATTCATGATCTGCTGCTTGCCGTTGACGGAGTTGATGATGGGCTTGCCGGCATAGCGGCGTACGGCGGCCTCGACGGCGGCGGGATCGGTGGAGTCGATCTGCAGCGGCAGCAGCGTGGAGCCTTGGAGCTGCTCGGTGGCCTGTTGAATAATCTTGACCTCGTCGATCTCGGGGAGGCCGACGTTGACGTCCAGGATGTCGGCGCCCTGCTCCTGCTGGCTGATGCCCTGGCTCACGACGTAGTCCAGGTCGCCGTCGCGCAGCGCTTGCTGCAGGCGCTTTTTGCCGGTGGGATTGATGCGCTCGCCGATGACGGCGATCTTGTGGCTGTCGCAGGGAAGGTCCACCACGGTCTGGGCGCTCGTGACCGACATGCTGGGCTTGCGGTGACGCGGGCTGGGCGTGTGGTTGTCGATGAGGGTGCGAAGTGCCGCCATGTGCGTGGGCGTGGTGCCGCAGCATCCGCCGACGACGCCAACACCGTCCTCGATCATGCCGGCGACGGCCTCAGCGTACTCGGGTGTCTGGACATCAAAGACGGTGTTGCCGTTGTCGTCCACGCGGGGGAGTCCCGCATTGGCCTGCACCATAACGGGCTTGTCGGTAACGGTGAGCATGCGTTCGGCGAGCCCGCGGAGCTCGGCCGGTCCCTGACTGCAGTTGATGCCCAAAACGTCGGCGCCGATGGCGTCGAGCGTGATGGCGGCGACCTCGGGGCTCGTGCCCAGGAAGGTGCGTCCGTCTTCCTCAAAGGTCATGGTGGCAAAGACGGGCAGGTCGGAGTTCTCGCGGCAGGCGAGGACTGCCGCCTTGATCTCGGCCAGGTCGGTCATAGTCTCGATAATAAAGAGGTCGACGCCCGCAGCGACGCCGGCGCGCACTTCCTCGGCAAAGAGGTCGTAGGCCTCGTCGAAGCTGAGGGTGCCCAGGGGGCGCAGCAGGGCACCGATGGGGCCGATGTCGCCGGCGACGTAGCGGGCGCCGGCCTCGCGGGCGCAGGTGACGGCCGCGGCAAAGACGTCTGCCACGGTGGCAGCACCGTCGAGCTTGTGGGCGTTGGCGCCAAAGGTGTTGGCGGTGATCACGTCACAGCCAGCCTCGACATATTGACGTTGGATATCGGTGATAACCTGGGGCTCCTCAAAGTTGAGCAGCTCGGGCAGAGCGCCCGCCTTCATGCCGGCGGCCTGCAACATGGTGCCCATGCCGCCGTCAAACAGCAGGTGCCCCGTGCCCTCGATGGCCGCACGCAGGCGTTCATCCTTAATGTGCAGGTCGTCGATCGTGCGCGTCTTGTACGCGGCGCCGTTGCAGCGCGCAGTATTGACAGGTGCCGCCAGCGCAGTACCGTCAGAATCATGAGTGATAAGCGGAGTAAACATCGATGGCTCCTAATGGCTGGAATAGCAGGTGGTGTGGGCGGCGCGGAAGCGGCAGTGCTCACGCATGCGGCAGATAGTGCAGGTGGGGCGGCCCTGGGCGTCGTGGACCTCGCCGTCAAACAGACCGATCACCGCGGTCACGCTCTTGGTGGGCATGAGCAGGCTGGTAGGTGTGACGGTAAGCCCGATGAGCCGTGTGGCGTTGAGCACATTTACGATCGAGCGCTGTGCCGTAAGCGGGCAGTCGCCGTAGCCGGGACTGAAGCGCCAGTTACCGGCGAGTCCGTGTGCGGCGGCCGCGGTCTTGACTTGCTGGTCCATCTGCTCGACGGCGGCTTCCACATAGGCAGAGCACGCGGCGTCGAGCACTGCCCCCTCCAGGGGTTGCTGGGCTCCCGTGGTGCGCAGACGACGCTCGGCGTCCATGCCGAGGGTGCATGCCATGAGCGCGGCAAAGCGGGCGTCTTTGAGATGTCGATAGATATCGCGACCCCGCAGCTCAACGTTCGTGCCAACCAAGCGGATGCAGGGCTCACCCTGCTCGTCGACGCCCGTGGCATCGACGGCAAACACGCATCGCACGCCACGGGGCTCAATGTCCAGTTCTAGGCGCTCGACCACAAGCTCAATTCGTCGTGACAGTTCAGGCTCAATCTGCTGACCGCCGTAGCCCAGATAGCGCAGCATCTCGGCACGGTCGACTCGGGGATGATGGGCAGTGTCGATACGGTAAAGCGCCGGCGACGCAAGGTCAGCCGGCACTTCGACAGTGGTTGTATCGATGTGCGGTTTTTCCATTACCCTAGGCGCTCCATAATGGTCGCGGCGATCGCAGGACGATTCATAGTGTACAGGTGCAGACCGTCGGCACCGTGCTCTTTGAGGTCGCAAAGCTGGCGGGTGGCATACTCTACACCGGCTGCCTGCAGGCTCTCGGGGTCGTTCTCGTACTTGGCGAGAATCTTGATGACGGGGGAGGGCAGCGACGCTCCGCACATAAAGACCATGCGGCTGATCTGGGACTTGCTCATAAACGGCATGATGCCCGCGGTGATGGGCACCGTGATGCCCGCTTTATCGGCAAGCTCGCGGAAGCGGTAGAAGCACTCATTATCAAAGAAAAGTTGCGTCACAAAGAAGCTTGCGCCGGAGTCCTGCTTTTGCTTGAGGTATTCGACCGAGAGGCTGAGGTCCTCGCAGGCAATGTGGCCCTCGGGGTAGGCCGCGGCGCCCACGCAAAAGCCGGCGTCGACGAGCTCGGGGATGAGGTCGCGGGCGTAGGCGTATTCGGAGGCGGGCTTGTCGTCCTCGGTCGCGCCGGCAGGGAGATCGCCACGCAGCGCCAGGATGTTATTCACGCCGGCGGTGCGGTACTCATCGATCTTGGCGGCGATATCGGCATGCGTGCGGCCGATGCAGGTGAGGTGTGCCACCGAGGGCGTATCGAATTCGCTCGTAATCATATGCGCGATGGGGGCGGTGGTGGCGCCGTTGCCCGAGCCGCCGGCAGAGCAGGTGACCGAGACAAAGCTCGGCGAAAGCTTGCACAGACTGCCTGCCACCTTGCGAGCCGTATCGAGGGTGAGCTCGCCCTTGGGCGGGAACATCTCAAACGAAACGGGCACGGTGCCCCGGGATGCCGCCTGCTTAAAAACCTCGTCGACGCGCATATCGTGCTCCTTTAGATACTTTAGTGCGATGTGTTGTAAGGATTCTACAGCACCGCTGCGCCACGCTGGAGTTTTACTTGCCATTTGGGAATACCAATCGAAGATGCTTCGCTATTGTCATTCCCTATAACAACGTAGTTCATTTGGGACGTGCCTCTATAGCCATCAACCAGCTGCCCAGGGTAGTCTTTTTGGGACGGGGCTTTTTTAGCTACCCTATGTCAAATATTGCCTTGAGCTTCGAAGATACCGGATGGGTAGCTAAAAAAGCCCCGTCCCAAAAAGACTACCCTTAAACCATGCGGGGAGGTCTGCAATTTATGCAGTTCGTTGGCTGTTGAGGGTGGTAATAATCCTGTGTTGCTGTAACCTCATTGATTGGTTTCGTGACAGCAACATAACGGTAATGTCGCGGAAACACGGCGAGTCTAAGCTAAGGCTCGTTCGTTAGTAATCAACACCGCTTCTCACGCGGTGCCGATACGAAGGGAGTTCCGTATGGCCGAACTTACTGACCGCTTCGGGACCATGGTGTTCTCTGAGGAAGTCATGAAGGACTGCCTCCCCAAGGACATTTGGAAGCGCCTTGCTGCAACCCTCGAGGGCGGTGAGCCGCTCGACCTGGATGTGGCCAACGCCGTTGCCCATGCCATGAAGGTCTGGGCCATCTCCAAGGGTGCTACGCACTACGCGCACTGGTTCCAGCCGCTTTCGGGCATCACTTCCGAGAAGCACGACAGCTTCCTCGAGCCCAACCACGACGGCACCGCCATTACCAAGTTTACGGGCAAGAACCTCATCCAGGGCGAACCTGATGCCTCGAGCTTCCCCAACGGCGGCCTGCGTGCCACCTTCGAGGCCCGTGGCTACACCGCTTGGGATCCCACCAGCCCCGCATTCATTAAGGACGATGTCCTGTGCATCCCCACGGCTTTCTGCTCCTACACGGGCGAGGCCCTGGATAAGAAGACCCCACTGCTGCGCTCCATGACCGCGCTCTCGCGTGAGTCCAAGCGCGTTTTGGCGCTGTTCGGCAAGACGCCAAAGAAGGTCGTTCCTTCCGTGGGCGACGAGCAGGAGTACTTCCTGATCAAGAAGGACGCTTACCGCAAGCGCAAGGACCTGGTCATCACCGGCCGCACCCTCTTTGGTGCTGCCCCCTGCAAGGGCCAGGAACTCGAGGAGCACTACTTTGGCGCTATCCGCCCCACCGTCTCGGCCTATATGAAGGATCTGGACGACGAGCTGTGGGCGCTCGGCATTCCCGCCAAGACCAAGCACAACGAGGTCGCTCCCTGCCAGCATGAGCTCGCCCCCGTCTACGGTGAGGTCAACGAGGCCATCGACCAGAACTTGGCCATGATGGAGAAGATGAAGCTCATCGCCTCCCGCCACGACCTGGTCTGCCTGCTGCACGAGAAGCCGTTCGAGGGCATCAACGGTTCGGGCAAGCACAACAACTGGTCGCTTGGCACCGAGTCCGAGAACCTGCTCGATCCGGGCGACACCCCGCTCGACAACCTGCAGTTCATCGTCTTCCTCACCGCGGTGATCGAGGCCGTCGATAACTATCAGGAGCTCCTGCGTGCCTCTGTTGCCTCGGCCGGCAACGACCATCGTCTGGGCGCCAACGAGGCTCCTCCGGCGATTATGTCCATCTTCCTGGGCGACCAGCTTACCGAGGTTGTCGAGAAGATCATCGATGGCAAAGCTTCCGTCCATGCCACGCGCGGCGTGCTCGATCTGGGCGCCGATACCCTGCCCAAGCTGATGCAGGACAACACCGATCGCAACCGCACCTCCCCGTTTGCCTTCACCGGCAACAAGTTCGAGTTCCGTGCCTGCGGCTCCGAGCAGAACGTCTCCGACTCCAACCTGGTGCTCGATGCCGCCGTGGCCAAGTCGCTCAAGTCCTTCGCCGACGCACTCGAGGGCACGCCCGAGGATAAGTTCCAGGACGCCGCGCTCGAGTACTGCAAGAAGGTCCTGACCGATCACCAGCGCATCCTGTTCTCTGGCGACGGCTACTCCGATGAGTGGCCCGTTGAGGCCGAGAAGCGCGGCCTTGCCAACAACAAGACCACGGCCGATGCCCTGCCCGCCTTTGTTTCCGATAAGGCCATTGCGCTCTTTGAGGAGACGGGTGTCCTGACCAAGGCCGAGGCTCAGTGCCGCTACGACTGCAAGCTCGAGAAGTACAACAAGCTCATGAACATCGAGGCCACCACGATGGTTCGCGAGGCACGTCGTACCTATCGCCCGGTCATTACCGCCTATGCCACCAAGGTCGCTAAGGGCCTTGAGGCTATCCGTGCCGCCGGCGCCGAGGCCGCCATGCAGTGTGAGCAGAACACGCTCAACAAGCTCTGCAACGGCATCACTACCATCAACGACTCCATCAAGGCGCTCGACGCCGTGCATCAGAAGGCCGAGGCCCTCGATGGCCAGGAGCAGGCCAACGTGTACGCGCACGAGGTCGTTCCCGCTATGGATGCGCTGCGTGCCGCCGTGGACGCTATGGAGGAGATCGTGGCCGCCGACTACTGGCCGGTCCCGACCTACGACGACATCCTGTTCTACGTGTAACAGACACGTTTGATTTTGCGCGCGAAGGGGGTCTCGCCTGTGCGAGGCCCCTTTTTTGCTGCTCAGATCTATTATGGACGTGCTGCCGGGCAAGCGTTTCGTGCGAGGCATCTCAAAAGATGTAACCTGTTTTGGCGCACATTTGGCGCACATGTGCCGAAACGAAAACAGGCCAAGATGAAAAACGAACCCGCGCGACTTAACATCGCGCGGGTTCGAACAAAATGCAAATGGTGCCCCCAGCGGGATTCGAACCCGCGATATCCACCTTGAAAGGGTGGCGTCCTTGGCCGCTAGACGATGGGGACAGCGGGAAAGAGTATAGCAGACTTTTTTGCCGGCGCGTATATCGTTGGCAAACTGGAAAACCACCACATAGGAGCTGGCTCTCTATCCCGATTTTCAAACATCTCAATCTGTAACATCTGGGCTGATAAATCGGCTCTATGTGTTACAGATCGAGACAAAAGGCAGGCGTCGGGACGAACATCTCATTCTGTAACAGTAAGACGACTTTTAACGGTCTAGATGTTACAGATTGAGACAAACCGCTGGGACGGGTCAAAACCACCACAAAGGTGCCTGTCCCCTTTGTGGTGGTGGAGTGCTAGGGGAGGAGCTTCATCGCGGCGTCGTGGGCGGCGTGCTCGTAGGTGTCGTCGAGGGGTTTGAGCGGCAGCAGGGCGGCGGCCTGTGCGTCGCCACGGCGCTCGAGGGCGTGGGCGATGAGCCAGTCGGCGAGCTCGGGGTTCTTGGGCAGTGCCGGTCCGTGTAGGTACGTGCCGATGACACCCTTGTAGATGAGACCCTCAAAGCCATCGTCGCCGTTGTTGCCGGTGCCCGTGACGACGGACGTTCCAAGCGGCGTGGCATCGGCGTCCAAAAGCGTGCGGCCGCCGTGGTTCTCGAAGCCAACAAAGGGCTCGGGCGCCAGGTCGGTCTTGACGGCGACGTTGCCGATCAGGCGGTCGGAGCCGCGCACAGTCTCGGCGGCAATGACGCCCAGGCCCTCGATGCGATTTTCGCCCATATAGTACGAACGGCCGAGCAGCTGATAGCTGCCGCAGATGGCGAGCAGCGAACCGCCGTCCTCAACATAGGCTGCGACCTTGTCTTTTTGGGCGAGCAGCTCGTGTGCCACGGCTAGCTGGTCGCGATCGGATCCGCCGCCCATCATGACGATATCGGCATCATGCAGATCGAGCACCTCGCCCATGCGGACCTCATCCACGCGAACGGGGATGCCGCGCCAGGCGCAGCGGCGCTCGAGGGCGATGACGTTGCCGCCGTCGCCATAGAGGTTGAGGGCATCGGGATACAGGTAGACGATGCGCAGCGGATGCGAGAGCTCGACTGGCGCGACGCCAACGGGGACAGCACTGCCATTGGTGCACTTTGCAACGTGGGCGGCAACCGTAGCCGCATCGGCACCCTTCAGCCCGTCGAGTTCTTTGACCAGCGGTGGAAAGGCCGTGTAGTTGGCGACGGCGTAGAAGGTGTCGCCGGCAGCCTCGTCTGCCACGGCACCAATCGCCTGCTCGACGCTCGAGATGATCGTGGCATCGATGCCGGCGTACTTGAGGCGCACTTGCATGTCGTGCGCGCGTGTGCCGCCGGCAAAGGCGACAAGCCCCGTTGTGTCGGCGATGCGCTCAAAGTCGACGTCGTAGATCCACGATACATCGTGGCCGTCGGCATCGTTGTCATTGAGGAAGAAAGCGCAGAGTCTGCCGCCGGCCGTCTTGATGGACTGGATTTGTCGATCGAAGCCTACGGGATTCTTGGCCAGGTTGGCCTCGACGGTGCGGCCGGCGATATCCCAGCGCCCCATACGACCACCGGCGGGCACATAGGCATCGAGCGTAGGCTGCAGAAGCGCCGCGTCCACGCCCAATTCGTGCGCGGTAAAGAAGGCGGCGGCAACGTTATAGACCATGTACAGGCCGTTGTAGCGTGTGGCGATGTGTACGGCAGCAGCGTCGGGCGCAGATCCAAAGACCAGGTCAAAGCCGTAGCCGTCGCAGCCGAGCTCCACGCCCGTCACGCGACGGACAAGCCCAGGGCGGGCCCAGCCGCACGAGGGGCAATGGTAGGCGCCAAGTTGTCCGTACTGCACATAGTCGTACTCCAACGGTGCGTTGCACTGTGAGCAAAAACGTGAGTCGCTAATGCGGTCGGACTCGGTGTTGGTGGCGCCGTCGATGCCAAAGGCGATGCTTGCATTGGGAACGCGCGCGGCAATCGCGGCACACAGCGGGTCGTCGGCGTTGTAGATGAGCGTTGTTGCCGGAGAGAGCTCCAACGCATGGGCGATGACGTCTTGGGTATGGTCGATCTCGCCGTAGCGGTCTAGCTGGTCGCGGAACAGGTTGAGCAGCACAAAGTACGTCGGCTTGAGCTTGGGCAGAACGCGTACGGTGTAAAGCTCATCGCACTCAAAAACGCCCACGCGCTTGCCGCTGGCAGTGTGCTTAAGGCCGCCGCGGGCCTCGAGCAGTGCGCCCACCACGCCCGGCTCCATGTTGTTGCCGGCGCGGTTGCATACCACGGTAGCACCGCTGGCAGCAACGGCGTCGGCGATGAGGTTGGAGGTGGTGGTCTTGCCGTTGGTGCCGGTGACCACTACGCTGCGGTCGACAAGGCCCGCGAGGTCGCTCAGCAACTCGGGGTCGATCTTCATGGCGATGCGGCCGGGGAGTACGCCGCCCTGGCGCTTAAGGACGGAGCGCAGTCCCCAGCGAGCGATATCGCTCGAGGTGCAGGCAAGAGATGAGCGGAGGTTCATGAAACCGTTCCTAACGTAAACGACATGGTCGGGTCGAGTGCGTCACTAAAATCCGTAGCGGCGCGCAAATTCCTGGGCAAGCTGCGACACGTCTTCGCAGGCATTGGCCCAGGGGGCAAAGTCGGGGGTGTCCGAGATAATGCCGTCCGCTTCCCAAACGGCTTGGTGCGAAAGATCCCAGGGATCGCGTGGCTCGGGTCGGCAGGGAAGGTACGGTGTCTGGTACATGGGATTCAGCAAGAAGAACGCGCCGCCCTCGCAGCGGTTAGCGAACTCACGCAGCGCACGCGCCGCCGGACGCATCTTGTTCGTTTTGAACAAGAGGATCGTGCGGGCGAGCAGGTACCAGGGGGAGTTCTCGAGTGCATCGGCCCCCACCTGTTCCTCGAGCTGGTGAGCCAGGGCAAAAAAGCCGTCCTGGTCTTCCAGGCGAGCGAGGGCGAGCAACACGGTGCCGGCAGCTCGGGTGGGATAGCCTTCTGCCTTAAGGACGCGGCGGGCGTAGTTGGCGGCAGCGCGGTAGCGGGCGCTCGCCATGCACAGCTGCGAGATGGCCTCGAGCGTGTGGAGCCACCCGATAAGTGCCGGCTCGCTCACGGTGAGATCTGACGCCGTCACACCGTCCGTCAAAACCTTGTTGGCCCAGTAGTGCGGGGCTTCCATATCAAACCCGGGCACGCTTTGCTGCAGGTAATCGGCCGTGGTTGCCTCGAGCTTCATCAGGTCGCCCAGGCAGGCATCGACGGGTGTGTCCGCCAGGATGATGGCGAGCAGCTGCGCATCGACGGCAAGTGCATCGACGCGAACAATCTTGAGCAGCTCGTCGCGCATGTCGTCGAACAGGCGGTTGCGCGTCTGCTCAAACTCCTCGTCGCTGCCCATGTCTTCGATGCGATGGAGCTCGTCGAGCAGGTGGCGGTGAACACCGGCATAGGACAGCAGCGCCTGGGCATGCTCGGACTGCGCATACTTTTGGGGATTCGCGCTAATGTCGTTATGGACAAGCTCGCGTGCTGCATCGGTGAGCTCGGGGTGCGACGCCAGATAGGTGCGCTCCAAGTAGGCGGGGATGTAGACGCTCGGATCCATTAGAGGTCCCCTCCCTTAAATGGAAGCCCCTGCTCGGCTGCGCGCAGGATGCGCTCGTCGATCTGGGAACGCACGATGTCGCTGGTGGCGACCCAGGCGGCAAAGCTGGCGTTGTCGGGAGCGCCCAGGCCCTCCTGCAGCACCGGCGTCGCCTCGGACAGTGCAAGGACGAGCTCGTCGGTGGAGCCCACGCCCACGTTGACGCGGGCATAGACGCCATCGGGAAATTCGGTTTGGAAGTAGAGCGCCTCGGCTGCGTGCGGGCATGAGCGTGCAAGGATGCGCAGGTAGTGCTCGGCGTCCTCGTAGTCCAGCTCGCGCCAGGCAGCGCTCATCAGCGCGATGAGCGTCCACGGGTCTAAGTCACGCTCCGCGTCCTTGGGACGACGGCGCAGCGGCGTGTTGGCGAGATAGGGGACGGAGTGGGCGGAGCGAAAGCGCTTGAGCTCCTCGACGGGGTATTCGAGCTTTGCCATGGCGAGCATCGCGGTGTGGCGGACACCTGCGGGGTCGTTGGGCGCAAAGTCCAAGCTGCGATTCGCTGCCTCCAGTGACATGCGGTAACGGCCGCTAATGAGCGCGCGCGATGCTAAGGCGGCAAGCCAGCGCAGGTAGGGACGGCGGGTCAGGTCGCCTGCAGCCTCACGCTCGTAGGGGTCTTGCGCCGAGGCGATCTTGAGTGCCAGATCGTGCTCCACCTCGTCGCACTTGGACACCAGATACTGCACGTAGTCCTCGTTGGAGTCGGCGGTGAGCGCCGTCAGCATGCGCTGGGCATCCCAGTTGGCCGGATCGAGTGCGGCCGCCTCGCGAAGCATGTTCTCGGCAGCTGCCTCTTCCTGCTCTGCCTGGGCATCGTCAGGGATAAAGGGAATTCGGTAGTCGACGGCCTCGACCACCTTGGCAATCAGATGTCCGGCGCGGTCGCGGTCGTGCACGATGAGCGGCGCGGGGTTGCGGGTGAATTGCTCCATCAGACGCTCGACGGCGGGGCCGTCGGTGAGCGAGATATTGTCGCGGCGCAAGGCCTCAAGAACGAGGCGATGGCAATCTTCTTGAATGGGATCGAATGCCATGGGGCCTCCTTTGCTGCGGTTAGGGTTCAAATATCTCTATATAAGGTTCTAGTTTACCCGCATGTGGCACACCGGGGGTGCCGCACTTGGACTTGCACCTTTGCACCACGAAGACGGATGTCACACAAATGTCGGCACCTTGGACGACCGAGTGGTATCACGGTGCCGCAAACGGTCGATTTTTGGCGGCGAACGGTGCATATTTTGGAGGGGCACAGTCCTGCCCGGGATATGTAGTCAGCCTTGATAAAACGTTTGCCCAGCTTGGGAGTATGGATGCCGCACAAGGGTCTTCAGGGATAGAAAAAACGTTTCATCATTGGCGGCTTTAGATGAATAACTGACCAACCAGAACGGTAAAATAGTGTTTGTCTGAGCGTTGAGACGTTTAGACATTGCGCATTGTCATCGCCGGCAACGCGCAAAATGGTCCTAACGGAGCCAATCGGGTGCTCCGTTATATACGCAAGTCTAAGAGGGGCTTGTTTAGGAGGCACAGTATGGGACGTTTTACCAATCCTCGCGATCTGTACTTTGGTGAGGGCGCTCGTCACGAGGTCAAGAACCTCAAGGGCAGCAAGGCCATCATCGTGAGCGGCGGCGGCTCCATGCGCCGCGGCGGTTTTCTGCAGGACGTCGAGGCCGACCTTAAGGAGGCCGGTTTCGAGGTCAAGCTGTTCGAGGGCGTCGAGTCCGACCCGTCCGTCGAGACGGTCATGAAGGGCGCCGAGGCCATGCGCGAGTTCGAGCCCGACTGGATTGTCGCCATTGGCGGCGGCTCGCCCATCGATGCCGCTAAGGCTATGTGGCTGTTCTACGAGTATCCCGAGGAGACCTTCGAGGAGGCCGTCGTCCCGTTCTCCTTCCCCGAGCTCCGTCAGAAGGCTCACTTCTGCGCCATCTCCTCTACCTCCGGTACCGCTACCGAGGTCACCGCGTTCTCCGTCATCACTGACTACGCCAAGGGCATCAAGTACCCGCTGGCCGACTTCAACATCACCCCTGATGTCGCCATCGTCGACCCCGAGCTCACCTACACCATGCCTGCCAAGCTGTGCGCTCACACCGGTATGGACGCTTTGACCCATGCCATCGAGGCCTATGTCTCCACTGCCGGCTCCATGTACACCGACGCCAACGCCCTGCACGCCATCCGCGAAATCGTCGAGTGGCTGCCCAAGTCCTATGCTGGCGATCATGAGGCTCGTCAGCACATGCATGACGCTCAGTGCATCGCCGGCATCGCCTTCTCCTCGGGTCTGCTGGGCATCGTCCACTCCATGGCTCACAAGACCGGTGCCGCCTTCTCCGGCGATCATATCATCCACGGTTGCGCCAACGCCATGTACCTGGGCAAGGTTATCCAGTTCAACGCCAAGGATGCTCGCGCCAAGAGCCGCTACGCTTTCATCGCCAAGGAGATCCTGCATCTCGCCGGCGAGACCGAGGACGAGCTGGTCGAGGCTCTGGTTCAGGAGATCCGCGACCTCAACGACAAGCTCGATATCCCGCAGGGCATCAAGAACTACGGTGCCAAGGGCGTGAAGGCCGACGAATCCATCATCGATTACGATGAGTTCGAGGCCAAGAAGCACGACGTTGCCGCCAACGCCATCCTCGACGCCTGCACGGGCTCCAACCCGCGCCAGCCGTCCCAGGAGGAGATGGAGCAGCTGCTCGAGTGCGTCTACACCGACACCCCGGTTACGTTCTAATCAGTTCGCCTTGTTCTGATGAGGGGCTCCGCACACAGCTGTACGGAGCCCTTTTTCTTTAGAGATTGGGATTAACATGGCTGCAATTTTCAATAGCCCCAGCAAGTATATCCAGGGTCCCGATGAGCTTGCAAAGCTCGGCTCCTACGTTGAGCCGCTCGGCGGGAAGGCCCTCGTCATCGTGACGCCTTCGGGCAAGAAACGTGTCGGCGCCAAGATTGAGGGCGGTTTTACCGAGGCTAAGGCCGAGCTGCTGTTTGAGGACTTTAACGGCGAGTGCTCCAAGGGCGAGGTCGATCGCCTGGTTGCGCTCGCTCGCGACAACGGCTGTGACATCATCGTCGGCGTCGGTGGCGGCAAGATCCTCGACACCGCGAAGGCCGTCGCCTATTACCTGGAGTCCCCGGTTATCATTTGCCCCACCATCGCCTCGACCGATGCACCGTGCTCGGCACTTTCGGTGCTCTACACCGACGACGGCCAGTTCGATAAATATCTCTTCCTTAAGGCAAACCCCAACATTGTCCTTATGGATACGACGGTTATCGCGGCGAGCCCGGTGCGCCTGACGGTTTCCGGTATGGGCGATGCGCTCGCAACCTATTTCGAGGCCCAGGCAACGCACGATGCCGACGGCGGCACCTGCGCCGGCGGCAAGGGCGGAATGGCCGGCCTGGCGCTCGCCAAGCTCTGCTACGAGACGCTTATGGCCGATGGCGTCAAGGCCAAGGTTGCGCTGGAGAAGGGTGCGCTCACGCCTGCCGTCGAGCACATCATCGAGGCAAACACGCTGCTTTCGGGCATTGGCTTTGAGAGCTCGGGCCTTGCTGCTGCCCATGCCATCCACAATGGTCTGACGATGCTGCCCGAGTGCCACGGCATGTATCACGGCGAGAAGGTCGCCTTCGGCACCATCGTTCAGCTGGTACTCGAGGATGCCCCGACCGAGAAGCTCGAGGAAGTCTTGGGCTTCTGCATTGAGCTGGGCCTGCCGGTCACGATGAAGGAACTTGGCGTTGCCGAGCTTACGCGCGAGCAGGCCATGATTGTTGCCGAGGCCGCCTGCGCGCCCGATGACACCATGTGCAACATGCCGTTTGAGGTGACGCCCGAGATGGTCGCAAACGCCATCCTGGGTGCCGACGCGCTGGGCCACTACTACCTTATGGATGAGTAAATCAAGCTAAGGAAGGGGCAAAGCCAGCAGATGGCTTTGCCCCTTTTTGCCATGGTGCAAAGGGGCAGGTTACTTTGCACCAATCGTTGTTTGATGAAGGGCGGATTCTCGTATGGCGCTTCCCATGGTTTATGGCGGTCCCGGCCGGTATGTTCAAGGGCCGGGCGAACTTTCGCGTCAGGGCAGGTATTTGTCATGGTTGGGTTGCGCTGCCTATGTCTTGTTTGACCAGGGCACCGAGGATCGGCTGTGCAGGCAGATTGTCGATGGATTTCTGGACGACGATCTGAGTGAGCCGTTCTTTAAGATTTATGACGGTCCGTGTACGGAAGAGGCCGTTGTAAAAATGGCTAAGGAAGCCCAGGCTGAGTATTGCGACATGGTGGTGGGTATTGGCGGCGGCAAGATGCTCGATATCGCCAAGGCAGTAGCGTTTTATGCCGAGTTGCCGTTGTGCGTATGCCCCACGGCGGCTTCGATGGACGGTCCGTGCAGTGCGATTTCGGTGCTGTATCACGAGGATGGGTCGTTCGACCGCTACCTGATGCTCGAGAAGAATCCAGACCTGGTCGTGGTTGATACCAACGTGGTCGCAGCGGCCCCACTGCGTATGACGGTCGCTGGTATGGGCGATGCGCTGGCAACGTACTTCGAGGCGCGTTCGTGCGCCGCGGCGCACGGCGCCAACGAGCACGGTGGCGCGCCGGGGCACTTGGCTCTGGCTGCGGCTCGTGCCTGCTACGACACACTTATGGAGTGCGGTGTCGCTGCCAAGCGTGATCTCAAAAAGGGGCGTACGTCGCCAGCGGTTGAACGCCTGATCGAGTGCAATATTCTGCTCTCGGGCGTCGGTTTTGAGAGCGGTGGCTTGGCGTTGGCGCATGCCATCGCCAACGGTCTGACGATCCTGCCCAAGTGCAAGGCCATGCATGGCGAAGCCGTGGCATTTGGCCTGGTGGTGCAGCTGCGCCTGGAGCGTGCGCCCGAGCTTGATCAGGTGCTCGAGTTTTGCCAGCGCGTCGGTCTGCCGACGACGCTCGAGGAGCTGGGTCTTGGCGAGATTTCCGATGCCGATCTGCAAAGTGTTGCAAATGCGGTCTTTAGAAACGAGCGCAACATGGCCAACGAGCAGGCCAAGGTGACCAAACAAAAGCTCGTGCAGCTCATGCGCGAGGCATAGTTTGGCGCTTGATTGACCTTGTGCAATCGAGGCGGCGATAGGCCATGGGCTATTTGCCGCAAAGATGGGCCGCGTGAAATTTGCCCGAGGCGTGGACCGATAGCGTATTATTATCTCTTGCTTGTTTGCACTGCTCAGGGAGGGGCCGCGCATGGCGCAGGAACACGATCTGTTTGATGACATTATCGAGATCAGCAAGGGTTTCGACTTTCTTAAAAACCCGCTTGGCGGTGTGGCCGATGCACTCGATCCGTCGGCGCCGCAGTGGAATCCTGCCGACTACAAGGAACGTCCGCGCGGCAACACCATTCCGTGCTTGACCTGCAAAAACGAAAAGAGCGGCTGCACCGCGTGCATGGATGTGTGCCCGGTGGACGCCATCGAGGTCGAGGAAGACGCCATCGAGATTCTCGACTCCTGCCGCAAGTGCGGCCTGTGCGCCGCCGCCTGCCCGACCGAGGCGATTATCTCGCCGCGCCTGGCGCCCAAAAACCTGTATGACGACATTGTCTCGGCGGCCACGAGCCACGAGACCGCCTACGTTACCTGCACGCGTGCCCTTAAGCGCATGCCGCGCGAGAATGAGGTCGTCGTTGCCTGCGTGGGCGATATTACGGCCGAGACTTGGTTCTCGGTACTGGCCGACTATCCCAACGTGAGCGTGTATCTGCCGCTGGGCGTGTGCGATAAATGCCGCAACACCGGTGGCGAGGACATGCTGGGCGAGGCGATTGCGAAGGCCGAGGAATGGGCCGGTACGGGTATGGGCCTAGAGGTCGATCCCAAGAGCCTCAAGTGCCATAAGCGTCGCGAGTACGAGCGCAAGGAATACATGGAAAAGATTGCCCGTACCACGGGCCTGACCGTGACCAAACTCAATCCGGCGACGGCGGCACTGGCTTCGGTGACGCAGAAGCTCAAAGCCCATCGCCATCAGATCACCCAGCTGGAGCGCACACTCAACACCATGTGCGGTACCACGACGACCAAGCGTCGCCGTTCGCTCACGCATGGGCGCCAACTGGTGCTCTCGACGTTGCAAAACCACCCTGAGCTTGCCCAGAACATGCAGGTGAGCACGCCTGAATGCGATTTTGACAGGTGCACGTCGTGCAGCGAGTGCGTCAACGTGTGCCCCACGTTTGCCTGTGACCTGGTGGGAAGCGGTCGCTTTGCACTGGAGTCCACGTATTGTTTGGGCTGCGGAGCCTGCGTCAAGGTGTGTCCCGAGCATGCGCTCAAGCTGGTCGAGCACGATGCGTCCAACTTGGTTGTCGTCGACCCCGAAGCCGAGGAAAAGGCCGCTCAGAAGGCCAAGGCCCACGAGGAGGCAGAGAAGGTCAAGGCCGAGGCAAAGGCCAAGCTCGATAAGATGCTCGATCATGTGGAAAAGTTCGCAGACTAGTCAGCGACCCCTATCTCTGCTTCATTTTCGCCGTCGCGGTGTCCGGATTCGCCCGGATGCTGCGGCGGCGCTATACTTATGAAGTTTGAAGTACCTGTACCAAAAGGAGCTGTCGTGTCCCTTTCCATCGGTATCGTGGGCCTGCCCAACGTGGGCAAGTCGACGCTGTTCACCGCGCTTACCAAAAAGACCGGCCTTGCCGCCAACTACCCGTTCGCCACGATCGACCCCAACGTGGGTATCGTCGATGTGCCCGATAGCCGCCTGCAAAAGCTCGCCGACATCGTCAATCCGGGTCGCATTGTGCCGGCTACGGTCGAGTTCGTCGACATCGCAGGTCTGGTGAAGGGCGCTAACGAGGGCGAGGGTCTGGGCAACCAGTTCTTGGCAAACATCCGCGAGACCGACGCCATCTGCGAGGTCGTGCGCTATTTTAAGGACCCCAACGTCATGCGTGAGGTGGGCCGCACCGGCGAGTTCGTCGATCCCGCCGGCGATGCCGACACCATCATGACCGAGCTCATCCTGGCCGACATGGGCACGCTCGAGAAGCAGCTGCCCAAGCTCGAGAAGGAGGCCAAGCGCGACAAGGAGCTCATGCCCAAGTTTGAGGTCGCCAAGCGCCTGCTTGCCTGGCTCAACGAGGGCAAGCGCGCCGCATCCATGGAGATGACTGACGAGGAGCGCGCCGCTGCCAAGGGCCTGTTCCTGCTCACTATGAAGCCCATCCTGTATGTGGCCAACGTAGACGAGGACATGCTCAACGAGGACCTGGCGCCCATCGACGGCGTCAAGCCGCTGCCCATCTGCGCCAAGATCGAGGCCGAGCTTTCCGAGCTCGATCCCGAGGACGCTGCCGACTACCTGGAGAGCTTGGGCCTGGAGCAGCCCGGTCTGGACGTGCTCGCGCAGGCGGCCTACAAGTTGCTCGGCCTGCAGTCGTTCTTTACGGCTGGCGAGATGGAGGTCAAGGCTTGGACGGTGCGTCAGGGTGCGACCGCTCCGCAGGCTGCTGGTGTCATCCATACCGACTTTGAGCGCGGCTTTATTAAGGCCGAGGTCATTGGCTATGACGACTACATCGAGCTTGGCGGCGAGCAGGGCGCCAAGGCTGCCGGCAAGCTGCGTATTGAGGGCAAGGACTATGTCATGGCCGATGGCGACGTCGTGCACTTCCGCTTTAACGTGTAAGGACGACGCATATGTTTAAGTATGGCAAAAAAGCTGGCTACATGGGTATTTCTCTGCTCGTACTTGCGGTGATTCCGCTGGTGGTCGCAGCGTGTGTTATCCCCAACATCGGTCCCGAGGTGGCAACGAAGTTTAACGCAGCCGGCGAGGTGACGCGCTGGGGCAAGAGCTACGAGTTGCTGGCACTGCCGGTGCTCAACCTACTGCTGAGCGTGGCGACGTACTTTACGGCAGGACGCCAGGCTAAAAACAATGATGACTCCGCCGCCATGGCGCGCATCGTGTGCGAGCGCTACCTGCGCAACGGTTGCATCACGGGTGTGTTCCTCAACGTGATCAACGTTTACTTTATGTACTCGGCGATTACCGGAACAGGCTTTGGCTTTGGTTTCTAGCTTGTCCTTTTAGGCAACGAGCCTGCACGCGTATTCAATGGCTGCTGCGAGGCCGCCGCTCGATCGTGGTTTGAAGACCATGTCGGCGGCGGTCTCGTTTTCGTATCCGGCGCCGCGCAAGGTTAGGGAGACGGAGGCTTCTAGGAGCAGGGGGAGTCCTTGCGGGGTGGTGGCAATAACGGCGGTCCGGTCGAGCGCACAGCCGTGCTCTTGGCATAGACGTGCGAGGTCGCCTTGCTTTGGACTGGAAAGCGGTGCCGTGGGGACACGGCTCGTTAGCAGCGCAAGTGCCGTGCGCTCGTCGAGCGTAAGCTGGTCGGCTTCGATAACGACAAGAGCAATCGGTGTATCGTGCCGACGGCAATCTGCACGCTGTACGTAAATCGAAGAACCCGACATAGAAAACTCCTGTGTATTCGTTTAAACGTAAACTATAGTTTACGTTTTTGTTCAGCTCCATTTCAAACTCGGCTGCATGGACGAACGTGCGAAACAGATTCTTGGCAAGCGAGTCGAGCAGACGCGCAGGGACCTTGGTATCTCCAAGGTCGATTTTTGTGTGGCAGCAGGAATCAGCCGCCCCTATCTCGACAGAATCGAAGATGGAACGGCAAATTTCACGCTCAAGGTTCTATTTAAGATCGCGCCCGCACTCGGCATGACGGTGTCAGAGCTTCTCGAGGGTATCGAATAGGGGATACCCGTCGACAACTGAATTACGCCATCGGGACGCGGTCGTGGTTGACTTGGCTGTAGAACAGGCGCTGAATCTCGGCGGCATCGCGTGACTGGCCGAGTGCCCACATAGTCTTGGCCACGAGCGTCTCTGTGGTCATGTCGTCGCCGCGCAGAATGCCCGGATGGTCGGCGTAAGCACGGCCGACCTCGTAAACACCCAGGTCAAGGCCCTCTTCGGGGACTTGCGTGGTCATAACGACGGTGCGGCCCGAATCGACCCAGCGGAAAATTGCCTCTTGGAACGACTCGCCGGACTCGCCGAACTCGGGGATGCCGCCAATGCCAAAGGTCTCCAGAATCACGGCGTCGTAGCTATCGGCCAGAGCGTCCAGAACGCCAGGGTTCACGCCGGGCGTGAGCTTGAGCACAAATACGCGTGGGTCGATGTGGTCGTAGAAGCGCACCGGGTTTTCGCCTTGATGCGTGCCGTGAAGCCCGTTGCGCACGATACGGTCGTTGCGGATATAGGCGATGGGCGGATAGTTGACGCTAATGAACGCATTAAAGCTCATGGTGCGCTGCTTACGGGCGCGTGTGCCGGCAATGGCGACGCCGCCAAACACGATCGAGACGTCATGCGAATGCTCGTCGAGCGCATAGAGCAGGCTCTGGTACAGATTCAGCTTGGCATCGGTAAAGGGATTGCCCATGGGCTTTTGCGAGCCGGTGAGCACGATGGGCTTAGGGCTGTCCTGGATCAAGTAGGAGAGCGCCGCGGCCGTGTAGCTCATAGTGTCGGTGCCGTGCAGAATCACGAAACCGTCGTGGTCGGCATAACCCTCGACGATGACGTCGCGGATGCGCATCCAGTCGCTGGGGCGCATGTTGGTGCTGTCGATGTTCATGGGCTGCACGACATCGAGCTCGCAAAGACCCGAGATCTCGGGAACGCTCTGAGCGAGCTCCTCACCGGTCAGGGCGGGGGAGAGGCCGTTGCCGTCCTCGGTCGATGCGATGGTACCGCCCGTGGCGATGAGAAGGATGCGCTTCATGCTGGTATTCCTATCGTATTTGCTGCCGCAGAGGCGGAGTCGTTCGGCAGTATTGTGGCACAGGGCGTCCAATGTTCAAACGTATTACATCATCTGTAACGTTTGGTAACACTTCAATTGCCGTCAAATAGGGGCCCAGGTCGTGCGTTTGCCGTGCGCTGATGGCTGCGAGGGACGAGAAACCCCATATAACGTGTACACTATGAAAGTTATTTCGTTTATTCGCGCGGGCGGGCATCGGCTCCCCGCCAACAAGAGGGGGAAACCATGGATCAAAAAGCTTCCGCAAAGGTCCTCGTACTCGACTTTGGTGCGCAGTACGGTCAGCTCATTGCCCGTCGCGTCCGCGACCTCAACGTGTATTCCGAGATTGTCCCCTGCGACATCTCGGCCGACGAGATTCGCGAGATGAACGCCTCTGCGCTCATCCTTTCCGGCGGCCCGGCTTCTGTGTATGCCGAGGACGCTCCGTCCATCGATCCTGCCATCTTTGACCTGGGCCTTCCCGTTCTGGGCTTTTGCTACGGCCATCAGATAACGGCTGTGACGCTCGGAGGCAAGGTCGGTCACTCCGAGGTGGGCGAGTACGGGCGCGCTACCATTACGCGCACGGCTGGCGCCAAGCTCTTTAACTCCACGCCTATGGAGCAGACCGTGTGGATGAGCCATCGCGACGCCGTTTCCGAGGTGCCCGAGGGCTTTACCGTTACCGCCAGCACCGACGTGTGCCCGGTTGCCGCCATGGAGTGCGTCGAGCGCAAGATTTTCACCACGCAGTTCCACCCCGAGGTCAAGCACTCCGAGTACGGTCAGCAGCTGCTGAGCAACTTCTTGTTTGAGATCTGCGGCCTGGAGCCCAGCTGGAGCATGGACAACCTGGTCGAGACCATGACGGCCGAGTTCCGCGAGAAGGTCGGCGACGACCGCGTGATTCTGGCCCTGTCCGGTGGCGTCGACTCCTCCGTCGTGGCTGCGCTGGGCGCTCGCGCCGTGGGCAAGCAGATGACCTGCGTGTTCATCAACCACGGTCTGCTGCGCAAGGGCGAGCCCGAGCAGGTGGAGGAGGTCTTCACCAAACAGTTCGACGTCGACTTTATCCACGTCCACGCCGAGGACCGTTATGCCGAGCTTCTGGCCGGCGTGACCGAGCCCGAGGAGAAGCGCCGCATCATCGGCACGCAGTTCTGGAAAGAGTTCTTCGCGGTTGCTCAGCAGCTCGAGTGCGATGGCAAGCCGGTCAAGTATCTGGCTCAGGGCACCATCTACCCCGACATCATCGAGTCCGGCGCTCGTAAGACGGGCGGCAAGACGGCCACCATCAAGAGCCATCACAACCTGATCCCGTTCCCCGAGGGCGTGCACTTTGACCTTATCGAGCCGCTCGATCACTTCTTTAAGGACGAGGTCCGTGCTCTTGGTCTGGCGCTCGGTCTGCCGGGCCACATTGTGTTCCGTCAGCCTTTCCCGGGCCCGGGTCTGGCCATCCGCATCATCGGTGCGGTCGACAAGGAGAAGCTCGAGATTCTCAAGAATGCCGACGCCATCGTGCGCGAGGAGCTCGATGCTTACAACCAGCGTCTGTTTGAGCAGACCGGTGAGCGCAACTCCGAGCACAGCTGCTGGCAGTATTTCGCGGTCCTGCCCGACATCAAGTCCGTCGGCGTTATGGGTGACGAGCGCACTTATCAGCGCCCAATCATCCTGCGCGCCGTCGAGTCCAGCGATGCCATGACCGCCGACTGGGCCAAGCTGCCCTACGACGTCCTGGCCCGCATCTCCGGCCGCATCGTGGCCGAGGTTCCCGGCGCCAACCGCGTGTGCTACGACATCACGTCCAAGCCGCCCGCGACCATTGAGTGGGAATAAGCGATATTCGTTGATTTCAAGCCTCCGAACTGCGACAACAGGTCGGAGGCTTCTTATTTTGCAACCTCTGTGCAACCTTTGCGGTTTCGCGCCCCGTGAACAGGGAGCGTAGCACTGTTCACGTCTGAGCCGATGTCGGCATCGATCATTGCCCGCGCTGCTTCTGCTTGCGCTTCAGCTTCCGCTGCTCGAAGCACGTCGCTCGGAGTTCCCCGCCAGAGGAGAGCTGACCGTTCCTTGCGAAACCGCGAGACCAGCTATATCCGCTTGCTGCGGGCTTGCTTGAGCCAGTTCCTCTTGAAAGGGCCTATACCTCCGAAGAACTTGTTGTACGTCTCACCGTTCTCCTTGGCTTCGTACTTGACCAAGGCAAGTTCGATAGCGCAGAGGTAATCCGCCACTTGCTCGAGGCGGTAGTCGGTCATCGAGGTCTTGCGGCGTCGGACGACCCCTTTTGAGAGGATTTTGCCCACCGAGCGGTCGAGCGCCTGCTTGACAATGTCCTGACCGTTGTCGTAATAGACCTTCACATCGTCGAAGGACTGGAAGAAGCCCAGGTGTTCAATCATGGCGGAGGAGATGTCGCGCCCCATGCGCTCCATTAGCCTTGCCGGGTCTTCGAACTGGCTGCGGCGGTAGACGAACGTGATATAGGAAATGGGAAGTTTGCGGACGAACGAGGAGAAGTAGGCGAGCATCACCTTGCGCTGCTCGATGTTAAGAAACTCATAATCCTTGTGCCCGTTCATGAGGGGCTCGGAGTGGAACGGGATATTGGGGAGGTCGGCCCTGGCGAGTTTTGACTCATAGCCCGTGACCGCTTCGGCGATACTGTCTGCCTGATCGTGAAAGACGAGTGTGAGCAGGTAGTAGCGAGCTTTGCCGCCGCGGTCGCCGCTCTCGTCGACAAAGATGCTGAGCTCCTTGGCCAATGGGGACTCCTAATGGAATGGATAAAAAAATAGCCGGGGGACTCCCCCGGCACTTGGAGGTAGCTCAATGAGCCACCAACAACCTTATAGCATGCGCTGACAGTGAATACAAGAGGGGAGCGGGATGAAGCTGCTGTTGATAGTGCCCCTGAAATAGATTTGCAGCTTCTTCAAGATTACGGAACACGAGAATTGATCGTCGGAGCTGGCTTGCGATAACAACCCGAAGCTTGCCTTTGTCTGTCCGAACCTGATTCAGAGGCGCAGTGACACCATCCACGAAGGCGTGCCTGAGCTCCTTTCGTCTCGAGGCTCCCTCACGTGCCCGGCCGCGGGCGGCTCCCGGGGCGGTCGCCGCCGTCATTTCCGGCCGCTCCTCGACTCGATGTAGGCGTCCACGGACGCCCTCGAAACCAGGAGCTTCCTGCCGAGCCTGTACGAGTCGATCTCCCCCGACCAGATGAGGTCGTACGCCTTGTTTCGGCTCGCCCTCATGTACTCCTGCATCTCGATCACCGTCATCCATTCGTCGCGATTCTGGTCGTCCTTGGGCGCGGCGCATTCAACTGTGCGTGCCATGGTTCCTCCAATCTTCCCGTGCGGCACCGCGCGAGGACACCGCACGACACCGTGTGCCTTTTCGTCTGCGCGACGATTGAACCGGCTGATGGCGATTAGTGAGCACGGCGCGAGTGGAGATGGGTCGAGGTGGGTCGAGCTGGTCGGGCCTCCACGAAACGGCCATGAGCCGCGTGCCTTAGCTGCGAGCTAAGTCCCTGAAAAGTAAAAGGCGCCCATGCGGGCGCCTGCTTAGAAGCGAGGTTGGTTCGGTTGTGGTCGGAATGCTCGTCTTCCGCGGTGCTGTCGTCCGGGGTCCGGCATCTGTCGTTCGCCTCTTCTGTCGTGTTTGCTGTTGCGTGTTCTGCGAGCGACCTTGCGCAGGCTTTCAACCCGTTGCCCCAGGTGCACCCGGGTAAATGGTACCCATCCGTTGGGACATGGCCTACTGAAAGAGCCGATTGCGCGACAAGGGGATAGACGAGCGGTAGCGCTCATTGTCTACTCCTTGTTAGGCCTTCCAGGTTTTAGTACGTAGTAGCAAGGAATATGGTCCTGTCGGTGATGTGCTCTCATTCCGGATGCTAGAGGAAGGCAGCTTAATCATTGACTGATATCATTTATCCGCTTTTATACGCCTGCATAATGTGCCTCCGACTGCCTAAGAATCTATATCTTTAAAATCATCATGTGCCTCAGCTGCTGACTCCTTGGTTTTCGAAAACCAAGCGTCATCTATCGAATCGCATGCCTTTTTGAAGATACCGCTAACCGTATCAAATACGTGTTTCGCCTGGCCTTTCAGCTCGGCACCGGAGTTTACGACTTCATATTCGGGCTTCGCGTCCAATCCTTTGAAGAAGAGCTGGTAGAAGTCATTTGAATTAAAGACCAGAGTATCCTTACGTATCTCGAATGCCCCATCTTCCTTGTATTGGGGCGTGAAGCGGTATGCTTCCGCCTCGTCAGTGAAGCTAACTTGCCTTTTCATATCGCTTCATCCTCCTCTTGATGGTGTCAAGGCCACCTTCGATATTGTCTGCGACCGTCTCCAACATGCTGTACTCGTCGCATTCATACTCGAGGGCGCCGTTCCTTATGGAAAGAGCACCGTCCTTCTTTTCGATGAAAATCACGTTGTCAACATCGAGGTTCACTATAAACTGCGGGTTGTGCGTGATGAGTATCACCTGCCGCGAACCGGCTATAGCTCGGAACTCTCTTAGCACGGACTCCCTGATTGCCTTCTGCGAAATTTGATCCTCTGGCTGGTCGACGATATAAATGCCGTCTCCCATGCTGTTGTCGGCCATGAGGGCGAAATACATCTGCGCGTTATATCCCTGCGAGAGCTCATCGTAGGCGTCATCGCCCTCGCGAATGATTGATTTAGCGGGTTTTAGCTTTGCGTCGAGCGCATTTTCAAACTTAGAGGTGAGCACCGACAGGGGAGCTTCCTCGTCATCTGGGTAATTGTTGATGGCATCGATGACGGTCTCGTAGCTAGAAGTGAGGGTATCGATGGACTTGCTCTTTCCGATCAGGCCGTCGATAAGTGAAGCGAGTAATTTCGGCGTGATTTCACTGATCCCAAGCTGCAAACAAATTGCAGCTCCCCAACAGGATTCGTCCTTGGATCAATTGGCATGGACTCAAAATCAAAAGTGAAGTCTCGTAGACGCTGCTCGCACATAACGGCCCTTGCTATTGAATTGCCGATACGGTCTATTGAACGCCGGTACTCACCTTGGGCCTTTTGTGCGTCACCGACAATTTGGCTTTGGGCGGTTTCGCGCTTAGTAACAGCCTCTTCGACTTTGTTGGCGATGCGGGCATCAAGGTTGATTCTATTAACAACCGCTTGATGACGTTTTATGATACGCGCGAGCGCATCTAGAGTATGCTTTCCAAATAGCAGAGCAAATCTTCTTTCACAAGCGGTTCACAGTGACTAAGAATACAATACTTGCAATCTGTTGATTGAATCATACACATCAAAGATTTTAACTTGTCCTTGTCCATATATCCATCATTAAAGAAATCCTCACTGGTAGAATCCCCTAAAAAAAGAACTTTTTCTTCCGGTACATAAACACAAACAGTATCTTCTGAATGCGGCGAAACCGTATGAAAAATCTGAGCAGTGATGCCACCTAAGTCCAAGGTTAACTTATCGGAAAAAGATACATCAGACAGCACAATGGTCAGTTTATCCTGTCCGTAATATTCTTTCCTAAAATGAACATCTTCTTTTTTCAGGATTTCGATATAGCTGGGGTCCACTGCCTGTTTCTGCTGGTCTTTGAGAAACCCGTTTGTCCTGTCGTGGGCAATACTGATTCCATTGATGGCGTGCATCCCAAAGGTGTGGTCATAATGCCAGTGTGTGATAACCGTAAAATCCGGCTTGTTAAAATGTTCCACTTCAATTGCCCTGTAAAAATCCTGAACATGAGAAGCCGAATATCCGGCGTCGACTGCCAGAGAGAATTTATCTCCTTTGAGATAGGCTAATATTGGTCTGTCCACTTCGGGATCATGTTCTAAAAAATAGATTCGGTTGGTTAATTGATTCAATCCCATTTTTTGTCCCACCTTTCGGGCAATAAGTCTTTTAATGTAACTTCTCTGCCGTTATCAATGGCAACAATCGCATTTTCGTTTTCTATGTCTAACTGTGAAATCAATTCTCTGCATCTCCCACAAGGCGGCAGGATGCTGCCATCTTCATAGACAGCTACAATTTTTTTGATTTTCGTTTCCCCGTTCTTCAACATCTCAGCAATAGCTGCCTGTTCTGCACACATACCAATAGAACAGGGCACATCAATACATATGCCTGTATAAACAGCACCGCTTACCGTTTCCAAAGCACAAGCCACATGGCCCGCCTTCCCATTTTTCTTTAATTTAATGGGATTGATTGTATCTGTGGCAATATCATATAAATCTCTCATCATTACCTCTTTATTTGTGGTTTATTATGTTGTAAGTTGTTTCAATATTTAAGTATTTATATATCTATTCCTCCGCTTGTTCCATCATCTTTTTTTGCCAGTACTTGAAACTGCTTGGTGGTTTCCTCGTTGAATCTGGCCGATTGGAGTCGTCTCATTGCCTGTAGCTCTTCGAGCCCAATCGCGAAATAGCTGCCTCCAATGCGGCTTTATAGCCCTCTGATACCGCTTCGTAATTTCGGAAAAAGGCGGAATCGCTTTCGCAATTCCGCCCCGCGAACCTGAGGGTTTCTAACTGGAGCCTATTATGCAGCTAAGTGACATCTATCAACCCTCCGCGCGTGACAGACCCCATTGTCGGTAAACGCTCCGCCAAGGGCCGATCGCCTCTCTAGACGAGCTTCTTGCGCGTCTCCTTCAGTATGCCCTTCTTGAAATCGGACCATTTGCCGAAGAACTTCTCGTCCGTCGCGGTGGCCGCATGCTCCGTGTATTTGATCGCCGTGAGCTCCATGGTGCAGATGTAGTCTGCCGCCTGCGAAAGCCGGTGCTCGGAGGGCTGCGTCGACCGGTAGACGACGGCGTCCTTCGACAGCGCGTACTCGACCGCGCGATGGAGGGACTCGGCGATGGAGTGCTGGCCGTTGTCGTAGTAGACCTTGACCATATCGTAGGATTGCAGCTCCGCGAGGTTGTCGAACAGGAAGTTCACGAGGTCCCTCCGCATCGTCCCCGCGAGCTTGTCGAGCGAGGCGAACTGTTTGGTCGCGTATGCGAAGGTATGGTACTTCACGGGCATGTGGCGGAAGAAGACTCGGAACGAGCCGAGCAGCATCTTGCGCGTTCTCAGGTCGAGTCCGGAGTACTGGTCCTTGCCGTTCATGAGCGGCGACGCATGGAAGGGTATGTCCGGGAGCCCCTTGGCGCGAAGGGCGCCCTCGTATGCCGCGATCGAATCCGCGATGCTCTCGGATTGGTCGTGCATGACGACGGTAAGCAGGTAGTGGCGGTCGGAGAGGCCGTCGCTTCCCGACTCGTCGACGAAGATGCTGAGTCCTCGCATTGTTCTCCTGGATAAGAAAAAAGCCGGGGAAAACGTCCCCGGCACTTGGAAGCCTTCCTAACGGAAAACCAATCACCTTATATCATGTACTGCCTGAAAATTCAAGGGAACCCGATACCCTGAGGGCCGGACCGGCCGGCCCCGGGAGATCGGAGGACGGCATGTCCGGAAAGAAGAAAAGTGGCTC
>ERZ772816.720-NODE-720-length-35014-cov-4.534083_pt1 | contig 35014 bp, 25 predicted proteins | sample MGYA00511359_ERZ772816 | MGnify/ENA primary metagenome ERZ772816 (study PRJEB29015, sample SAMEA2737710) | human gut metagenome | biome: human gut; feature: human-associated habitat; material: faeces | place: China | collected 2012 ...
CATTGAATCTGAGTACACTGCTTTAAAAAGCACTAACTGGGTTCAGAAGATTAATCAAATGGAATCCGAAAAAAACGAATTCTAATGAATTAAGAACTGAGATTTCTGCTTTACAACAAGAATTAAAAAATACAAAGGATTACTTACATTCCGTGGAGTATGAAAAACTTGTAAAAATCCATGAAATAGAATCTTTACAACTTCAAATTAGTATTTTAAAAACTGATCTTGCAAAGGCTCAAAATGCAACCCAAAAAGTAGTGTGTGCTTTAACTCAGCCGGAAGAACAAAATCAATTTTTTCAAAATCAGTTACAAACACTTACGGTTGATGCACTCCCTTTCCCCAAGGAACTTTTATATGAAGCCGGGGTACCAAGCGGGGTTACATTTGACAGCAATTATTTACCTCATTATTATGTCCAGCCCACTGTAGAAAAACATATGCGGGTTTATATTTCTCGCAACGGTAAATGTTATCATCGACAGTTTGGTTGTTCTGAAGCAACAAAACCTATTCACCTTTTTATTGCTGCGCAGAAATATGCTCCATGCGAACGATGCATTCCATACAAAGCCAGAAAGTATAAAGTGCCTGATTGGTATTTTGAGTTTTTAAAATTAGTTGATCAATATTCTAAAGAAGTTCAACAACTAGAAAGCAAAAATTAACTATGAAAACAAAAGCGATCCCTGCGCCAACAGGAACCGCTTTAACATAGATCACTCTTATCAGGTATACTGAAAGATATAATCCACTCCATTCCAGATTATACCATTTCAGTGGCACCTGCACAAGAGGTGTATTTTTTATACCCTTTTTGGAGGTACTCTTATGAAAAAAGCAGCTATTTATGTCCGGGTATCTACCCAGGAACAGGCTCAAGAAGGTTTTTCCATTCCTGAACAAACTGAAAGATTGACAAAATACTGTGAGGCTCACGGCTGGACCATTGGAAACATCTACACAGATCCGGGGTTCTCTGGAGCCAATACCAACAGGCCCGCTTTAAAGTGTCTTTTTAAGGACTGTGAACGGAAACGCTTTGATATTGTAGTGGTATACAAACTGGATCGTCTCTCACGTTCCCAGAAAGACACCCTCTATATCATTGAGGATGTATTTTTGAAAAATAGCATTAGCTTTATTTCCATGAACGAAAATTTTGATACTGGATCACCCTTCGGCAGAGCCATGATCGGCATCTTATCTGTCTTCGCCCAGCTGGAACGTGAACAGATCAAGGAACGTATGGCTATGGGACGTGAGGGCCGCGCTAAACAGGGCAAGTGGCACGGTGGTGGCAACGTTCCTATTGGCTATACCTCAGTTGATGGTAATTTAATCCCTGATGAATATGAGGCTATGCAGGTGCGCAAAGTCTTTTCATTGGCTCTGGAAGGGCATTCGTTCATACAGATCACCAGAATGATGGCTGCCGCCGGTTATACTCACAAATACGGCGCATATAAAGCCGGTTATGTAACTGTGTCTAAAATGTTGCATAACCCTATTTACATAGGGATGATTAAAAACGGGGATGATTATGTCTCAGGAATTCATGATCCATTAATCGACCAGCAAACCTTTGATGCCGTTCAAAAGCGCTTACAACAAATTTCTGATGATTATCAGAAAAATCACAGGAAAAATCAGCCTGTTGCCTACATGCTTTCAGGTTTATGTCACTGTGCCCTCTGCGGATCAGAATACTCAGGCTTTTATGTTGGTGCAAAAGGATATCGTAAAAAATATTATAGATGTAAAAAAAGAGCCTATCACTGGCGCGAGAAAAAAGAAACCTGTACCGCCCCCAATATCCGCGTAGAGCAACTGGATGCAGCTGTTATCGAAGAAATCCGTAAAATACAGACAGATCCAGCATATTTTGAAAAGGTTTCCAAACCTCAGACATCTATCAATAATGAATTACAAACCTTAAATAATCGCTTCTCCGAAATTCAGAAACGGATTCAGCGGACCATTAAGTTATATTCCTTGGGAAATATTGAAGATGATGATATTGACGATCAGATGAAGCAGCTATACTGTGAGCGTGATTCTATCCAGAATGAAATTGATCGTCTTTCTGGAAGTCAACCTGATGTTGATTATATAAAAGAAGTACTTTCTCTGGCTGTGCTCGAAGATATGTCTACCTTAGAACTCAGGCAGTTATGTCAAACCCTTATTGACCATATCATCATCAAAGAAGATGAAAGCATAGAGATTTACTGGGCCTTTTAATTTTATGCGTAAAGTAAGTTTATCGGTGTACGGATCTCATGGGACATACTGGAAAGGAATTCTGTCTTTGACTGGCTTACGCTTTCCGCGATCTTTAACTGTTCTTTTGCAGCTTCCAGTTCTTTCTTATCTTCTGTTATATCACGGAACTGGAATGTATCATATAAACCGTCCTTACTGCGGGTAATCTCCAGTCTGTACCAGCTTTTCATTCTCTCCAGATAAAAATCCGAAGTAAAGGGCTGTTTTCCATCCCAGGAACGATACTTTTTCCACAGCTTCCAGTCTTTTCCCGAACCTACTTTATCCAAAAATATACCTATATCTGTTTTTATGTCATCACCGGTAACGTCAAGCTGCTGTTCAAAGCTTTCTGTTATGTATACAGGATACAGATCTTTACAGCGAAGTATCATTACCGGATCTCCGTTTCCCGGTACACCAAAGGATCCAGAACCGCCTTTAAACACCCCTGCGGCTTCATTCTGTTTTTTGATCTTTAACTGAAAAAAACCGATGAGTAAACACACACCGGCAAACAATTCTACGATCAACAGCAAAAACAGGCCTCTGTGTTCTCCCAACCACACCAGCTGCCCTGTCACATGCTGTATAAAATTATTCATAGGAAATTCCTCCAATACGCATTAATGAAAGCATTTACAGAACTTTTACATTTTATTATAGGTTATTTTTTTTCCAGTGTACAGCAGTTTTTCCATATTGTTGTAATACTTTTCTAATGAAAGAAAATGTGGTATCCTTATAAGAGCAGTCTGTTTCATACAGTATTGCCTATTTTTGATCGACAGGAGTGAATATACATGGCATTTGACGGTATTACCATAGCAAACTTAAGATGGGAATTTGCCCATACCATAGAAGGCGGGAAGATCGCAAAGATCGCCCAGCCGGAAAAGGATGAGTTGCTTATTACTATAAAAAACAACAGAGAAAACTACCGGCTGCAGATCTCTGCAAGCGCAAGTCTTCCTCTTATTTATCTTACTGCAAATAATAAGACCAGCCCTCTCACTGCGCCTAATTTCTGTATGCTTTTAAGAAAGCATATTGGCAGTGCCCGCATTGTTTCCGTAAAGCAGCCGGGTCTGGAACGTATTTTAGAGTTTGAGCTGGAACATTTAGATGAGCTGGGGGATCTGTGTAAAAAGCGCCTGATCGTAGAGATCATGGGAAAACACAGCAATATCATCTTCTGTAAAGAAGACGGAACCATCATTGACAGTATCAAGCATGTATCTGCCAGCATGAGTTCTGTGCGTGAAGTGCTTCCGGGACGGGAATATTTTATTCCGCAGACCATTGCAAAGGAAAATCCTCTGACCATTACAGGAACTGTGTTCCGCAGCTGTATTTTATCCTCTCCTACTTCTGTGCAGAAGGCATTATACGGTCACCTTACCGGCATCAGCCCTATTGTTGCGGAGGAACTTTGCCATCTGGCTTCCATCGACTCCGACCGAAGCGCCGGCGAACTGACGGACCCGGAACTGACTCATCTGTATCATACTTTCCAGCTGATGATGGAGGATGTCAAAGAAGGACGTTTCAGCCCTGCCGTTGTATATGACGGGGATACACCTGTAGAATATGCTTCTGTTCCCCTGACCTGCTATGAAGGAAAGGGATACCGCAGGGAAACGTTTGAGTCTATAAGTACTCTCCTGGAAAATTATTACGCCTCCAGAGATACCATTACCCGTATCCGTCAGAAATCTTCTGACCTGCGCCGTATTGTTCAGACTGCCTTAGAGCGCAGCTGCAAAAAATACGACCTGCAGTTAAAGCAGTTAAAAGATACCGAAAAGCGTGAAAAATACAGGATCTACGGAGAACTGTTAAACACCTATGGTTACGAGTTAAAGGGTGGGGAAAAATCTTTTAAATGTATTAATTATTATGATAATGAAGAGATCACGATCCCATTAGACCCGCAGCTGACAGCCCGTGAGAATGCCCAGAAGCATTTTGACAAGTATAATAAATTAAAACGTACTTATGAAGCCTTAAGCCAGCTGACCATGGAAACCAAAGCCGAAGTTGACCATCTGGAGTCTGTAAGTTCTGCCCTTGATATTGCCTTAGAGGAAAATGATCTGGTGCAGATCAAGGAAGAATTAATGGAATTTGGTTATGTGAAGAAACGCCGTGCCAACGAAAAGCGGCCAAAGATCACAAGCAAGCCTTTCCATTATATTTCTTCTGACGGATATGATATTTTCGTAGGAAAGAACAACTATCAGAACGAAGAGCTTACTTTCAAAGTGGCAAGCGGCAACGACTGGTGGTTCCATGCAAAAGGTATTCCAGGCTCCCATGTGATCGTAAAAAGTAACGGACAAACAGATCTGCCAGACCGGGTCTTTGAAGAAGCTGGTGCTTTAGCAGCTTATTATTCTAAGGGTCGTGAAAATGATAAGGTTGAGATCGACTACATCCAGAAGAAGAACATTAAGAAAGTGGCAGGAGCTGCACCGGGATTTGTAATCTATCATACTAACTACTCCCTGGTAGCTTCACCGAGATGTGATTTAAAAGAAGTGAAATAGCTAAGCATGCCCCGTCAGATGGCGGGGTATAAATCAAAACTTTATACAAAAATAAAACAGCCGGTCCATCAGGCAAACCTGACGACCGGCCGATTTATTTTACTTCAAGTGAACCAATTCCGTGCGAGAATTAGTTGTACTTACGCTTACGAGCAGCTTCAGACTTTTTCTTACGTCTTACGCTTGGCTTCTCGTAATGCTCTCTTTTACGAATCTCCTGCTGGATACCAGCCTTAGCACAGTTTCTTTTGAATCTGCGTAAAGCGCTGTCCAGACTCTCGTTATCTTTAACGATTACATTTGACATAGCTCACACCTAACCTCCCTCCAGTTGTGTAATAAGTGCATATTAATACAACTGTATGGGTATTTTTTTAGCACTAAAAAGATTATATCATAAAAAAATGATACGTCAACAACATTTTACATTTTTTTATGATTTTTTTATTTTACTTGCTCTGCTACTACTTCTGCCGCTTTTTCAAGGGCTGCTGCAATACCAGACGGATTCTTTCCGCCAGCCTGTGCCATGTTCGGACGGCCACCGCCGCCGCCGCCGACAAGACCTGCGATTGCTTTGATTAAGTTTCCAGCATGTGCACCCTTCTTCATCGCACCGTCAGTTACAGAAGCCATCAGGCTTACCTTGCCATCCAGAGTAGATGCAATCAGAACAACGCCGTCGCCCAGCTTCTCTTTCAGCTGATCGCCCAGATTACGCAGACCGTTCATGTCTACATCCTTAACCTCAACTGCCAGCAGCTTCACGCCGTTTACATCCTGTACCTGGTTCATAACATCGCCCAGAGAGTCGTTCGCCAGCTTACTTTTTAACTTCTCATTCTCTGCGTGCAGAGTCTTGATCTCTTCTAACATGGACTCAATCTTGCTGCTCAGTGCCGCCGGAGTGGTCTTTGCCAGTTTCGCCGCCTCATGCAGCTCATTCTCTACCTCTTTGTAGTGGTTCATCAAACCGGTGGAGGTCAGCGCCTCGATACGGCGGACGCCTGCTGCAATACCAGCCTCAGAGAGAATCTTGAAGGATGTAATTGTGCCTGTGTTGGATACGTGCGTACCGCCGCAAAGCTCGGTGGAGAAATCCCCCATCTTGACAACACGGACTTTCTCGCCGTACTTCTCGCCAAACAGTGCCATCGCGCCCGTCTTCTTTGCCTCATCCAAGGACATAACATCGGTTACAACCGGCAGGGATGCTGCAATCTCATCATTTACAATCTTTTCAACCTTCTCTATCTCCTCTGGAGTCATTGCAGAGAAATGAGTAAAGTCGAAACGCAGACGGTCACGGGTTACCAGGGAACCAGCCTGCTCTACATGGCTACCAAGTACGGTACGCAGCGCTTTATGAAGCAGATGGGTTGCGGAATGGTTGCGGGAAGTCAGTTCACGGTTTTCCTTGTCAACCGACATGGTTACTTTTTCTCCCACCTCGAACATACCCTTTACTACAACACCGACATGACCGATCTTGCCCCCCTGTAAATGAATGGTATCTTTTACTTCAAACACAGAGCCGTCCGGAGCGGTAATCTGACCGAAGTCACCCTCCTGACCACCCATGGTTCCGTAGAACGGGGTTTCCTTGGTGATAATTGTACCAGTCTGACCGTCAGTCAGTGCCTCTACAATCTCATCCTCGGTCGTCAGAACGGAAATCTCGGATTCCGCTGTCAGACGATCATAGCCAATAAACTCAGTTGTAATAGCCGGATCGATGGACTGGTATACCGTAACATCCGCGCCCATATAGTTAGTCGTCTTTCTTGCCGCTCTCGCCTGTTCTTTCTGGCGTTTCATCGCTGCGTTGAAGCCGTCCTCATCGATACCGAGGCTCTTCTCCTCGAGAATCTCACGGGTTAAATCGATCGGGAATCCATACGTATCGTAGAGCTTGAATGCGTTGTCGCCGGACAGCACTTTCTCGCCCTTCTTGTTCATATCTTCTTCCATATCAGCAAGGATCGCAAGACCCTGATCAATGGTCCTGTTGAACTTATCCTCTTCCTCCGAAAGAACCTTGAAAATCATCGCGCTCTTCTCTTCCAGTTCCGGATAACCATCCTTGGAAAGGTCGATAACGGTGCGGGACAGAGCTGCTAAGAACTCACCCTCGATGCCAAGTTTTTTGCCATGGCGTGCTGCACGGCGCAGAAGGCGGCGCAGAACATATCCGCGTCCCTCGTTGGATGGCATAATGCCATCGGAAATCATGAAGGTGCAGGACTTGATATGATCCGCTACAATACGCAGAGAAATATCGGTCTCATGATCTTTCTGATATTCGGTATGTGCCAGCTCGCAGACACGGTCTAACAGAGCTTTGTTGGTATCAACCGTAAACAAGGAATCTACATCCTGTACGATCACTGCCAGACGCTCCAGACCCATTCCGGTATCAATGTTCTTGTGCTCCAGCTCGGTGTAGTTGCCGTGACCGTCGTTGTTAAACTGGGAGAATACATTGTTCCATACCTCCATGTAACGGTCACACTCGCAGCCTACAGTACATCCCGGTTTGCCGCAGCCGTATTTCTCACCGCGGTCATAGTAAATCTCAGAACACGGACCGCACGGACCAGCGCCATGCTCCCAGAAGTTATCCTCTCTGCCAAAGCGGAAAATACGCTCTGCCGGAATACCCATCTCTTTGTTCCAGATATTAAATGCCTCGTCATCGCTCTCGAACACAGACGGATAGAGGCGATCCGGATCAAGTCCGACAACCTCGGTTAAAAATTCCCAGGACCAGTGAATCGCTTCCTCTTTGAAATAATCACCGAAGGAGAAGTTGCCAAGCATCTCAAAAAAGGTACCATGACGGGCAGTCTTACCGATATTCTCGATATCGCCGGTACGAATACATTTCTGACAGGTACATACTCTTGTTCTCGGCGGAATCTCCTGACCCGTAAAATATGGCTTTAACGGAGCCATACCAGAGTTGATAAGCAGAAGGCTGTTATCATTATGCGGAACCAGAGAGAAACTCTTCATTGCCAGATGTCCCTTGCTCTCAAAAAAGTCTAAGAACATCTTTCTAAGTTCGTTCACACCGTATTTTTTCACGTTGCTTCCTCCTATAGTTACTTCTATTTAAGTAAAATTTTCCTCATTCTTTATATCCTATCATAGGAATTTACATTTCGCAAGAGGTTTATCGGTACAAAAAGTGTACAAAAAGTGTGTAAAAATGGGACCCTTACCGCAATTCTATATGCCGCAAAAGTCCCATTTTCTAATTTTTTCACTACTCTGCCGGAAGATACGATTCATACAAATCCAAAAGCTCATACGCCCGATCCCGCGTCGAATTTGCCAGCGACGCCGTGTACTCGACATTTTCCATCGTGCCGCCCTTGCAGCGCTCCGCCGCCTGTTTCGCCGCCGTATCACGTTCCCGGATCCATCTGCGTTCCAGACCACGCAGCGTGTCTGTCTCCTCGTCTGGAAGCACCGCCATGATTGCCTGATAAATCTGATTTAATTCGGCATCCCAGAGCCGGTACTCATACGCGACCGCCTCCCGCATCGCGTCGGTCGTATTCGCACTTCCCGAATTTTCCAGGTTTTGAATCGTATTCTCGATCTCGCCCAGCCGGTTCCGGTAATCTTCCGCTGTCCGGTCCGAGCCTGCACCTGTCCCGGAGGACGCGCCTCGCGCAGGAGATACAATTCCATTTTCAACCGGGGACACAACCGCCCCTGTATTCACAGAATGATCCGACTCATCGCCCGCGCTCTGCTTCTCTGCCGCCTTAGCAGCCGCCCGATTATCTGCACGTTTTTCCTTTTGTTCACCTAAAGACTGGACAGAAACATCTCCTTCCGCCTGCATACAGGCTCTATCTTCTGTCCCCACGCTTTCCGCATGCGTCATTTTTTTAGAAGATGGCTCCGGCGTATCCTCCGCCAGACCATTTTCCGCTGCTTCCGCCGCAAATGGTTCCGCCTCATACATCGCCTCCGGTCCGACCGTCAGGCTTCTCTCACTTCCCGCCTGCTCCCGGATATAACGCCGCGTTGCCGCCGTCGTCACAATCCCCAGCACCAGAATCAGACCGAGGGCAGCGATCATTCCTTTATTTTTCAAATTACTCTCAACCGCCTTTGCTATTCCTGTTCACTTGATAATTTTAAAATAGCACATTTAAGACGGTTTGAAAATAGATGATCGAAAGATGTAAACATATCGTAAGGGTTGTTATAGTAACTGCTCACAGGTAGGAATTTTCTGAACTGAAAATTCCGTACAATACAGTTCCGGATGCAGATTTTGCCGATTTGGAATGCGAAGCATCGGCAAAATCCTGTTACTGGGCACACATGTGTGAGCAGTAACAAGCTATACCCCCGGATCCACCATCAGCTCGTCCCCATCCGCCGCCGAAGTAGCCAAAAAGTCACATCTCTCATTCTCCGGATGCCCATTATGCCCCTTCACCCAGAAAAACGAAATCTGATGGGGTTCCTTGGCAGCGAGCAGGCGCTTCCATAGATCTACATTCTTAACCTCCTCATTTTTGCCGCGTTTCCAGCCCTTTTTGATCCAACCCTCGATCCAGTGCTGGTTAAAAGCGTTGACGAGATACTGGGAATCTGAATAGAGTTCGATCTCGCAGGGGCGGTTGAGCGCCTCGAGACCGGCGATGGCTGCCATCAGCTCCATACGGTTGTTCGTAGTTCGTTTGTAGCCGCCGGAAATCTCTTTCGTGTGCAGTTTTCCTGCCGGATCTACATAGTGAATGACGGTTCCAAATCCGCCCGGACCATCTGGATTGCCGCGGGCGGCGCCGTCTGTGTATATAGTTACTTTCAAGTCAGAAATCTCCTTTATGTCTATTATTGAAGCTTAGCGGTCCCACTTATCGCAGAGCGAGTTGATCTGGTCGGCAAAACGTGCTAAATCTTTGTTCGCCCCGCCCTCGTTATGCATAACAACACGGCGCAGGCGGTCGCAGGCTGCCAGCAGGCGGGCAAATACACCAGCCGCTTTCTTCGTTGCTTCGTTCGCTGCCGGTTTCTGAATCGGAATACCCTTCGTAACAGTCACGAAGCATCCCTCTTTCAGGTCGTAGGAACTGCCGGAGAACGGAGCCATCGCATTGATGCCGTAAGTCTCCTTGACCGTCTCTGCAAATGCATCGCACACTGTGTCATCGCCGTGTACCACGAAGACCTGGGACGGTTTTTCCATAAAACTGCCAACCCACTCCAAAAGCCCGGTCTCGTCCGCATGGCCGCTGATGCCCTCGATCTTCTCGATCCGTGCTTTGACCTCGATCGACTCACCGAACAGCTTCACTTCCTCGCGTCCCTCAATAATGCTGCGTCCCAGTGTGCCGACTGCCTGATAGCCAGCAAACAAAATCGTACACTCCGGTCTCCAGAGGTTGTGTTTCAGATGATGGCGGATACGGCCCGCATCACACATGCCGGCTGCCGAGATGATAACCTTCGGTTCCTCGTTGAAGTTGATTGCAACGGAATCGCTGCTGGTGATCGAGAGATGCAGACCCGGGAAAGAAATCGGATTGATGCCCTTTTTTACCAGCTCCTTCGTCTCTTCATTGTAGCAATCCATCATATTGTCCTTGAACACGCCGGTCGCTTCCACCGCCATCGGGCTGTCTAAGTAAACCGGAAATACGCCGTGCCCGGTTACAAGATTTTTCTCCTTGATAATACGGATGTAATTCAACACTTCCTGCGTTCTGCCGACCGCAAATGCCGGGATCACGACATTGCCGCCCTTATCCAGCGTCTCCTGAATCACGCGGGCAAATTCTTCCACGTGATCGCCTGTATTCTTGTGGAACCGACCGCCGTAAGTACTCTCCATGACAACATAATCCGCCTGACGGATGTACTGCGGGCTGCGGATGAGCGGCTTGTTTTTGTTACCGATATCACCTGAAAATACAATCTTCTTGGAACAATCGTCTTCCTTCATCCAGATCTCGATCGAAGCCGAACCAAGCAGATGTCCCACATCGACAAACCGAATCTCCAGATTGTCATTCAGACGGATAATCTCATTGTAATTGCAGGGGACAAAGTGATGCAGTACCCCTTCTGCATCGTTCATCGTGTAAATCGGTGTCACCTCCGGTTTTCCGGCACGCATGGCTTTCCGGTTTTTCCACTCCGCTTCTGACTCCTGGATATGGGCGCAGTCTTTCAGCATGATATCACACAGATCGCAGGTCGCGCGCGTCGCCATAATCTGTCCGCGGAATCCCCTCGCATAGATAAGTGGAAGCAATCCCACATGATCGATATGGGCGTGCGTCACCAACACATAGTCCACATCCGAATACGGAATCGGAAGTTCTGCATTTTCATACTTGTTGATCCCCTGTTCCATACCGCAGTCAATCAGAATATTCAGCCCGCATGCCTCCAGAAAATGACAGCTGCCTGTAACCTCATGATCCGCACCGATAAATGTAAGCCTCATAAAATCAGCCCCCTGTTCTGTCGTTTATGTTTCCGCATACCCCTTGCGGAAAGTGTTTTTGCTATTAGCCTCATTATAACTGATTTCTGACAATTTTGCAATTTCCCCGATAAAGTTTCGATAAAATTTTCATAAAATCACCTTATCTGTCCCACATTCCCATTCCAGACAACGCACCATTTTCCCAACAAGAGCCAGACCTATTCTATTATATAATAATACAGATCATCCCCCCATTGCTGTCATTGATGATTTTCTGCAGCGTATCCTGCAGCTTCACCTGGCAGTCCTCAGTGAGCTGGGAGATCTTCGCCTGAATCCCGTCATCGACGATCTGGGCGATTGATTTTCCAAAAATATTGGTTTCCCAGATGCCTTCCTCACCTTTTCCAGCATTCTCCCGGATGTATCGGATCAAATCCTCTGCCTGCTGTTCATTTCCCACAATCGGCGCGATCTCAGTCTCAATCTGCGCCTTGATGAGATTGATGGACGGCGCCTGCGCTTTCATTTTGACTCCATATTTATTGCCGTGGCGCACCACCTGCGGCTCATCGAGGACGATCTCCCCGCGTTCCGGCGTGACAACCCCATAGCCCTTCTTGCGCGCCTGCGTGAGCGCCACGGATGCCTTTTCATACTCGCTCTGCATCGACGCCAACCGCTTCAAGGTCTGCATCAGCTGGTACTCGCCCTCGATCGGCATTCCCACATACTCGCTGAGGATCTGATAATAATGTCCGTCGTCCAGCTCGACCACCGCCTGAACGCTGCCATCATCCATTTTCATTGATACAATCCGGATCCGGCGGATCGCTTCCCCGGTTTCCTCCGGCAGCGCCAACGCCACATCGCGCATATGTACCGTCCGATCCATCATCCCCCGGACTGCCTGTATGACCTCCGATTTAAGCCAATGGCTGTTTGGCAGAATCTCCAGCCATTTCGGAATCGAAAAATCGATCTCCGTGACCGGAAATTCCAGAAGCACCTGCCCCAGAATCTCCCGGATATCCTCGGCGCGCAGCTGCTCACAGTTGACTGGGAGCACCTGCACCTCATATTTTTCGGTCATCCGGGCTGCCAGCGCCCGCGTCTCCTCCGAATATGGTTTCTGCGAGTTTAAAAGCACCAGAAACGGCTTTCCCAGTTTTTTCAGTTCCTGCACGGTCTTCTCTTCCGCCGGAACATAATTCTCCCGTTTCAACTCCCCGAAACTGCCGTCCGCCGTAACCACAAGCCCGATCGTCGAATGATCCGTGATGACCTTGCGCGTTCCCAGCTCGGCTGCCGCTGTAAATGGGATCTCCTCCTCATACCACGGCGTCCGCACCATGCGTTCTTTCTCGTTTTCAATATGACCGGCAGCGCCCTCCACCATGAAACCGACGCAGTCGATCAGGCGGACCCGCACCTCCACACCGTCCCCAAGCGAGAGCTTTGCCGCCTCTTTAGGGATAAATTTCGGTTCCGTTGTCATGATCGTTTTCCCCGCCGAAGACTGGGGAAGTTCATCCCGGGCGCGCTCGCGGGCATGGACATCTTCCAGCCCCGGAAGGACGAGAAGTTCCATAAAGCGCTTAATAAAGGTCGATTTCCCTGTCCGAACCGGACCAACCACTCCAATATAGATCTCGCCGCCGGTTCGCGCCTGGATATCGCTGTATACATTAAAATGATCCATAAAAATACCCCCTTGGTCTGCTGATACAATGTATTCAGACCATAAGGGGGTTATGAATATTCCCATTTGGAAAGCTCCGGCTCACAGAACATTTTTATTCGCTCAGATAAGCCTTCTTCACTCTCTCATTATTCATCAGTTCTTTCGCATCACCGCTCAGAACGATATTGCCCGTCTCAAGCACATATGCTTTATTGGAAATGGAGAGCGCTTTTTTCGCATTCTGCTCGACCAGAAGAACGGTCACTCCGTCCTTGTTGATTTCCTGGATAATATCGAAAATCTCATTAACATAGAGTGGGGACAGACCCATCGACGGCTCGTCGAGAACGATCAGGCGCGGGTGGCTCATGAGGGCGCGTCCCATCGCAAGCATCTGCTGCTCGCCGCCGGACAAAGTTCCGGCAAGCTGGTTCTTGCGCTCTTTCAGACGCGGGAAACGCTTGTAAATCATTTCGATCGTATCTTCAATTTCCTTCTTGTCATTTCTCGTATACGCACCCATTTTCAGGTTCTGGAGAACCGTCAAGGAGGCGAACACACGGCGCCCCTCCGGCACGTGGGCGATTCCCATTGATACCAGCTTATAGCCCGGTACATGGGTAATATCCGTTCCCTCAAATGTGATATTGCCTGCCTTGGACGGCAGCAGACCCGTGATCGTGTGAAGCGTCGTCGTCTTTCCGGCTCCGTTGGCACCGATCAGCGCTACCACATCGCCCTGTTCTACCTCAAAGGAAATTCCCTTGAGTGCCTGTATCACACCATAATATACCTGTAAATCTTTTACTTCCAGCATTGACATACGAAACTTCCCCCTATTCTCCCAGATATGCTTTGATAACTTCTGGATTGCTGAGTACTTCGCTGGTCGGTCCCTCTGCCAGCATATGACCGAAGTTTAAGACCGTCAGGCGCTCGCAGATACCGGAGACCAGCTTCATATCATGCTCAATGAGAAGTACGGTCATATCAAAATGATCGCGCACGAAACGGATCGTCTTCATCAGCTCTGCCGTCTCATTCGGGTTCATGCCGGCTGCCGGCTCGTCAAGAAGCAGAAGCTTCGGCTCGGTCGCCAGCGCTCTGGCGATCTCCAGCTTTCTCTGCTTGCCGTATGGGAGGTTCGATGCCTTATAATCAAACTCTTTGTCGAGGTCAAACACCTTCAAAAGCTCCATCGCGCGCTCATCCATCTCTTTCTCAACCTTGTAATAGGACGGAAGACGCAGAATGCCGCTCAGCGTAGAATATTTATGATGGTTGTGAAGACCAACCTTTACATTGTCAAGCACGCTCAGCTCCTTGAACAGACGGATATTCTGGAAGGTTCTCGCGATGCCTGCCTGATTGATCTGGATTGCCTTGTGACCGGTAATGTCCTTTCCATCCAGCAGAATCCGTCCGCCATCCGGCTTGTACACGCCCGTCAAAAGGTTGAAAATAGTCGTTTTACCAGCGCCGTTCGGTCCGATCAGGCCGTAGAGCTGTCCTTTTTCTATCGTGATGCTGAAATCATCGACCGCTTTCAGACCGCCAAAAGAAATACTTAAATTTTTTACATCCAGCATTGCCATGATTTACGCCTCCCCTTCTGTCTTCTTTTTCCGGAATGATGAAAAGATGCGCTCGCGAACCTCGATCGCCTTCGGGCTGGAGGTCAAAAGCATCATTGCAATCAGGACGACCGCGTAAATCAGCATACGGTAATTATTGAGGCTTCGAAGCATCTCCGGAAGCAGGGTTAAGATAACCGCCGCGATCATGGAACCACGGATATTTCCGATGCCGCCCAGAACCACAAATACAAGGATCATAATGGACATATTATAACCGAAGCTCTTCGGGGTCGCTGCCAGCGTTGCCAGGTTGTGTGCGTACAGAACGCCTGCCACACCGGCTAAGGAAGCAGAGATGGTAAATGCCATCAGTTTGTATTTCGTGATATTGATACCCACGGACTCTGCCGCAATACGGTTATCGCGGATCGCCATGATCGCACGACCTGTCCGGGAATTGATGATATTCAATACAATAAACAGGGTCAGGAGCACCAGGATAATGCCGATCGTAAAGGTCGCCGTCTTCGGTGTACCTGTGATACCCTGCGCCCCCTTAATGATCACCTGACCGTCCGCTGCCAGCTTTAAGGAAGCTACGTCTTTCATGGAAACATGGATGCCGTTTCCGTCGATACCGACGTACAGAACATTGATAATATTTTTAACGATCTCACCGAATGCCAGCGTTACAATCGCCAGATAGTCTCCTTTCAGACGCAGAACCGGAATACCGATGAGGATACCAAATACCGCCGCTACCGCCGCACCGACAAAGAGCGCCAGAATGAAGCGTACCTGATTGCTTGCGATCAGATTTTTCATGGCATGATTAAAAAATGCACCTGAAAACGCACCCGCACACATGAATCCGGCATGACCCAGACTCAGCTCGCCGAGGATACCAACCGTGAGGTTTAAGGAAACCGCCAAAATCGTATAGGTACAAAGTGGAACCAGAATACCCTTTAAAAGACTGTTTACATGGCCGCCTGCCATCATAATCTGAATCAGAATGTAACAGCCGATTACAATCGCATACGTGATCGCATTCTGAATCCGAATTTTATTTTTATATGCGTTCATTTTAAACACCTGCACTTTCTCTTGCTTATTGCAGTTCATGCACCATCTTGTTTTCACACGGCACTTTCCGTTTCAAAAGTCCCCGGCATGAACCATCGTATAATTTTCTCTATTATACTTTCTCCGTCATCTTCTTGCCGAGAATACCGGTCGGGCGGACCAGAAGCACGATAATCAGGACAGAGAATACGATCGCGTCAGAAAGCTGGGAGGAAATATACGCCTTGGCAAGGTTTTCAATGATACCAAGCAGGATGCCGCCGATAAATGCGCCCGGGATCGAACCGATACCGCCAAATACCGCTGCCACGAATGCCTTGATGCCCGGCATGGAACCGGTGTACGGAGACAGGGACGGGTACGCCGAGCAGAGCAGCACGCCTGCTACTGCCGCCAGAGCGGAACCAATCGCAAAGGTTACGGAGATCGTGCGGTTTACATTGATACCCATCAAGGTTGCCGCACCGCGATCCTCAGAAACCGCCAGCATCGCCTGTCCCATTTTCGTCTTATTGATAAATGCCATCAGGGCAGCCATAATCACGATACAGCTTAAAATCGTCACGATCGTGACACTGGAGATCGAAAGCTTGCCGCCAGCCAGCTTTAATGCCGGTACAGTAATAACTGATGTAAACTGTCTCGCATTGGAACCAAAAATCAGAAGCGCCACGTTCTGGAGCAGATAACTGACACCGATCGCGGTGATCAGAACTGCCAGCGGGGACGCGTCACGCAACGGTCTGTATGCAACTCGCTCGATGGTAACGCCCAGCACTGTACACACAACCACCGAAGCCAGAATACCCACAACCGGAGAACCGCCCATCGTTGTGACAATCGTAAACACTGTGAAACCGCCTACCATGATGATATCGCCGTGTGCGAAGTTCAGCATACGCGCGATGCCATAAACCATGGTGTAGCCCAGTGCAATGATCGCATAGACACTTCCCAGACTGATGCCATTGATTAAATAAGAAAGAAAACTCATATGTATACACCTACCTCTTTGTTTCTACGTTTTCGCATTTCCCTGTACACGCATTTCGCTGCACATGTTTACCTGTGACCGAATTTAGCAGAACAAACATGACCGTCTCGCAGTCCGCAGAAAGCAAACACCCAGTCGTCGTCGCAGGCAAGCATGTGCAGTGAACCGTTTTAAAAAGAAAGCTGTTACTAAATGCCCGGCAGCCATCTGTGCCGCCGGACATCCAGTAACAGTCCCATCAGAGCTACATACATATAGCCGCAACGGTTCTGAAGTTTTTAAATTTTTAATTACTGCATCATCTCATATTTGCCGTCTTTGATCTCTACAGCTTTCGGCGCTTTCTGCGGCTCGCCTTCTGCCGTCCAGTGCATCTCTGTACCGGTCAGACCATCGATCTGGATCTCAGTCATAGCTGTTTTCAGTGCATCGCAGATATCGGAAGTGCTCATATCCGGTGTGATCTCTGCCTTCTCTGCAGCTGCCTTAATTGCATATACGCCGTCGTAAGCATCTGCTGCGAACTGAAGCGGGTCGATGCCGTAAGCATCACGATAAGCAGTTACGAAGTCCTGGCTGGACTCCTCGTCTACGGAGAACGGAGTCAGAAGCATCAGACCTTCTGCTAAGGACTTATCAAAGCCATCAACGCTCAGGATACCGTCCATACCATCACAGCCGAAGAACTGCGGATGGAAATCTTTATCGTTTGCCTGTTTCAGGATAACAGATGCCTCCTGATAGTAGATCGGCAGGAATACCAGATCAGCGCCGGACTCTTTTGCTTTATCAAGCTGTACGGAGAAATCGGTATTGTTATCAGATGTAAATGCCTCGCTGGCTACTACCTCCAGACCCTGATTCGGGGCCTCTGCTACGAAGGACTCGCGGATACCATCGGAGTACTCGCTGGAGCTGTCGTAGATGATAGCGATCTTGGTTGCCAGTTTGTGCTCGCCGATGTACTGAGCGGATGCACGTCCCTGATCCGGGTCAGAATAGCATACGCGGAATGCGTTGTCGCCGGAAATACTCTCAACAGCAGATCCGGACGGAGTCAGCTGGAACAGGTTATCTGCTGTTGTCTCTGCTACAACTGCGATACACGGCTTGGAAGTAACGGTGCCAAGAAGCATCTGCATGTTCCAGTCTTTTAAGGTATTATATGCGTTGATCGCCTTCTCCGGATCATTCTCATCATCCTGGAAGTTGAACGCTACCTGGTAACCATTGATACCGCCAGCCTCGTTGATCTCATTGATTGCCAGCTCAGTACCATTCTTTACAGCCTCGCCGTAAGCGCCAGCCGCGCCGGTGATCGGTCCGATGCCGCCGATTTTAAATACTTCGCCGTCAGCTCCCTCTGCGCCCTGTGCATCTTCTGCTGCTGATTCAGAAGTGCCCGCATTTCCAGAACCGCCGCAAGCGGTCATAGACATCGCCATCATAGCTGCAAGCCCAAGACTAACTACTCTTTTTTTCATAATATTCTCCTCCAATTCTATGCTGCACTGGAATACAACAACTATTTGAATGAGGCAATTATAAATTTTACCCCTCTAATTGTCAATACAAAAACCACTTAAAAAAGAGGGAATTTAGCGGATTTTCGTTTTTTTTCGCTAAATTCTCTCTTTTCCAGATCTCGTAGTTATATTAAGTATTCTTACAGGTTATAGCAAACACTTTTATAAGCTTTTGTCCACCTGACGTGGACACCTGCATTTTCCAGAAAAACATAGTAGATCTCATTGCTATTATTCTGAATTATATCACTCAAATTCAGAATAATGACTGCCGTCTGAATTATCCCTTCCATGGAAGATCGCTCGATTCAATCCGCGGATCACGCATCATCAGATCCGCCAGCGCCTCTTTCGGAGATTTCCCGTCAAACAACACCTGGTTGACCTGGGAAACAATCGGCATATCGCAGCCGTATTTCTGTGCCAGCAGAAGGCCGGCTTTCGCAGAATAAACGCCCTCGACAACCATCTGCACTTCCTTCATCGCCTCATCCATCGTGTATCCCTTTCCAATCAGGATACCCGCCCGGCGGTTGCGGCTGTGCATGCTCGCACAGGTTACGATCAAATCACCGATGCCGGATAATCCGTAGAAGGTCTGCTGTTTTCCGCCCATTGCAATACCCAGACGGGAAATCTCCGCAATTCCGCGGGTGATCAGCGCCGCCTTTGTGTTATCGCCGCATCCCAACCCATCCGCGGTACCGGCTGCCAGCGCAATGACATTTTTAAGAGCCGCGCCAATTTCCACGCCCAGCATATCCGGGCTGGTGTAAACACGGAACACCGGGCTCATAAACACACTCTGCATGAACTCGGCAGTCTTTTTGCGGTGCGCCGCTGCCACACAGGTGGTCGGCAATCCCCGGCTCACCTCCTCGGCATGGCTCGGTCCGGAAAGGACGGCTACCTCCGCCAGCGGAAGTTCCTCCTCGATGACCTGTGACATCGTCATAAGACTCTGCTCCTCGATTCCTTTCGCCACATCCACAACGATCTGACCGTAACGCAGGTATTCCTTCATCTTCGCCGCCGTACTGCGGACATAGACGGACGGAACCGCCATAATCAGCATATCCTTCTCCGCCATCGCGGTGCGCAGATCCGCTGTCATCTGGATCGGATCCGGAAGTACAACCTCCGGCAGATTTTTGTGCCGTCTGGTGCGGCTCATTTCCTGGATCTCTGTATCAAATGCCGACCAGATTGTCACATCGTGTCCATTATTGTTCAGAAGCACCGCCAGGGCTGTGCCCCAGGTTCCGGCTCCGATAATTCCTACTGCTGCCATCCTGATACCTCCCGACCTGCTTTTCTCTCTTCTTCTCTCTACAGGTCAATGTTTTTTGGAATTTTTTATACATTCCCGTTACTTATGACGTTACTGTTCACGCATACGTGCCCAGTAACGGAATTTGCCGTGGCTCGCATTTCAATACGGCAAATTCCTGCTGCCACCACGTTTTCTTACGGCACTTTCGGTTCCAAAAGTGCCTACCTGTGAACAATTACCTTATGGCAACTATGTAAAGTGTTGTTAAACTTCTCTCATGATTTCTTCGCGCCCAGTTTGTTTTCTGTGCCGGACAACAGACGCCCAATATTGCTCCGATGGCGCCAGATCGCCATGCACATCAGGATCGCGCCCAGTGCATAGAACTGGATGCGGTTCGGCGTGCTTACCCGGTAGGAACCCATGCTCTCAAAGATCACAAGCTCTGCAAAAAAGGTGATCGACACAAGAATCGAACCAAGCGATACATAGCGGGTCAGGAACACCGTCACGGAGAAAATCACGAAACAGGTCAGCGTAATCCGCAGATCCATCGCAGTCATAATGCCCGCCATGCAGGCAATTCCCTTGCCGCCCTTGAATTTCAGGTAAAACGGAAAATTGTGACCGAGTGTAACTCCCAGTCCCGCATACAGTGCAAGGAGATCCACCTCCTCATTTCCCTTGAACAACAGGCGGCAGACTGCCATCGCAAGCACCGCCTTGAAAAAATCCCCTAAAAATACGATCGCGCCCGCTTTCTTTCCCATCACACGCAGGACGTTCGTAGAACCGGCATTTCCGCTGCCGTACTGGCGGATATCCATATGATTCGCCTTTCCATACAGATAGCCGGACTGGATCAGACCAAAGATATAGCCAATCACAATACAGATGAGACGTTCCATTATTGATCCTTCCCCTTTCTCTCGCGGATCAGGAATTTTAAGGAAGTTCCCTTGAATCCGAATGCGTCACGGATCTTGTTCTCGAGATACCGTGTATATGAGAAATGCATCAGTTCCTTATCATTGACAAACACAACGAATGTCGGCGGTTTGACCGCTACCTGTGTCATATAGTAGAGCTTTAAACGCTTGCCCTTGTCAGACGGCGGCTGCTGCAGTGCCACTGCCTCTGCCAGGATCTCATTGAGAACGCCGGTTGCAATACGCAGTGTCTGATTTTCGCGCACCATGTCGATCATCTCAAACAGCTTATTCATACGCTGTCCGGTCAGTGCGGATACGAACACGAACTCCGCATACGGAATAAAGGACAGAACGGTCTTAATCTTATTGGTGTACTCATAAATAGTCTTATCGGTCTTATCGATCGCATCCCATTTATTTACCACGATGATAATACCTTTTCCACGCTCATGTGCGATACCGGCAATCTTTGCATCCTGCTCGGTTACTCCCTCTTTCGCGTCGATGACCATCAGAACCACATCAGCTCTCTCAACCGCCGTTACGGTACGGATGATGCTGTAGCGCTCCAGCTCCTCCTTGATCTTGCTCTTGCGGCGCAGACCTGCCGTATCGATAAAGACATACTCGGTACCGTTGCGGACAATCTCTGTATCGACTGCATCGCGGGTCGTACCGGCGATATCCGATACGATGACGCGGTTCTCGCCCAGAAGCTTATTTATAATAGAAGATTTACCTACGTTTGGTTTTCCGACAATCGCCACTCTCGGACGGTCATCCTCTTCCTCGTCGCCGCTTCCCTCCGGGAAATGTGCCACGACTGCATCCAGCAGATCGCCCAGTCCCAGACGAGAGGCTGCCGAGATCGCTACCGGATCACCGATACCGAGGTTGTAGAACTCATAGACGTCATTGCCAAATTTCGCCGGATTATCTACTTTATTGACCGCCAGAACAACCGGTTTTCTCGATTTACGCAGCATATCCGCCACCTTGGAATCTGAATCAGTCATGCCCTGACGCACATCTACGATAAACAGAATCACATCCGCCGTCGTGATCGCGATCTCCGCCTGCTCGCGCATCTGGGACAGGATAATATCCTTCGTATCCGGCTCGATACCGCCAGTATCGATCAGGGTAAAAGAATGGTCTAACCAGGTACAGTCCGCGTAAATACGGTCACGCGTTACACCTGGAGTATCTTTTACAATCGAAATCATATCGCCCGCAAGGACGTTGAAAAGGGTGGATTTTCCCACGTTTGGACGTCCAACGACCGCCACCACCGGTTTCTTTTTCATATTTATGCCTCCATTTATTTTCATGCTCCGCAGCTGGTTTGTAAATCCACAGCTGCTATTTTTATTGTCCAGTTACTTATTTCATTCATTGTGATGCATTTCACATCCAGACGCTTTCTTTCTGTGTGTCCGAAAGCACGTTTTCCACTGTATTTCCAGCCATCACGTTTCTTTCTCATCCTCCAGATCTAAGTCTTCCTCTTCAAAACAAACGACTTCGTCCGGGGCATCCTAATCCAGGTCTTCCGGCTCATATGCGTACACCTGTACGCCATCCAGATCTTCTTCCTGCCAGTTATCATCCATCTGAGCGGCAAATTCCTCCGGATCCGGCTCATACTCGCCATGCCTGGAGCTTTCCTCCTTCACAGGAGCCAGAATTGCTTCCACAAAATCACGTCCGCTTGATTTTACAATATCCACCGGAACTTGTAAAGCATTTTGTACATCCGTGCGGGTCAGATCATCCAGAAATGTCTCCTCGCCGCTTCGGAACATGGCGCTTGGAAGCAGCAGGCGGCTGCCAAGCGGCTGTTCCTTTAACTGTGCAATCAGATCCTTTGCCGTGATCAGCCCCGCCACCGTGATCCGCTCACCAAAGAAGTCATTGCGGATCGCATATACATGTACCTTTTTCCCCGGGAACTGGCGGCACACGCGCTCTACATACTGCTCAATATACGGAGCAGCCAGCCGTCCCGTTGCAATCGAAATCTCCTCCGGGCACACCTCGCCAGCCTCTCCCGGATGCAGCTGCTCCAGCGCCTCGGCTATCTCCTCCTCCATCAGGCGAATCATGCCGACCCCATTTTCCAGCTGGATATAGCCATCATAGCGATCCGCTTCCGGAAGCGGGCGCCCGGCGCCCATGTAAAACTCATCGCTGGCGTGAATGAAGTGAATACCGTGTTCCGCATAGATCTTCTTCTGCCATTTCTCTATCAAATCAATGGTATCGCCCAACTGCTCCGGTGTAAACGGCTCAAGCGGATACAGACCATCGCGGTACTTCGAGAGACCGACCGGCACGACCGAAACACTCTGCATCGCCGGAATGTATTTCGTCAGATCACGGATCGAACGGTCTAACTCCGCCCCGTCATTGACGCCCCGGCATAAAACGATCTGACCGTTCATCGGGATATCCGCCTCATACAGGCGGTCGATTTTCTGAAGCGCCTCACCGGCAAAGCGGTTATGAAGCATCTTGCAGCGCAGCTCCGGATTTGTCGTCTGCACTGAAATATTGATCGGCGCCAGCTTAAACCGGATAATCCGCTCAATATCCTTATCCTTCATATTCGTCAGCGTGATATAGTTGCCCTGCAGGAACGAAAGTCTGGAATCATCGTCCTTAAAATACAGTGTCTCACGCATGCCCGGCGGCATCTGGTCGATGAAACAGAAGATGCACTTATTCCTGCAGGAACGATAATCGCTCATCAGACCATTTTCAAAGGTAATCCCCAGATCCTGATACTCATTTACGATATCCAGTTCCCACTCCTCACCGTTTTTCTTGCGGACCAGCAGCGTGATCTCCTCGCTGTTTATCTTATATTCATAATCAAAAATATCCTCTATCTCATCTCCATCGATCGTCAAAAGGACGTCCCCCGGCTCCAGCTCCATTTCCTCCGCAATCGAGCCCGGATCGACCGATTTTATCAGATGACCTTTTTTCATTTATAAAATCCTCATTTCAAATATTTTTAAACCCTAAGAATCCAGTATTATATTAACAGTAATCAGCTTTTTTGTAAAGTTGTGCTTCTGATTCGCAGATGTGGATTTTTGGGGAAGCAAGCCAAATATTTGATTTTTTTTGTAATTTTCTCATTTGCTATTGACGTTTCTTATCGTAAAATGGTATAAAATAGTTGTATTATGTCCTGCAAATGGCAGACAAACTTGTACGCTCTGCCCGCATGCATCGAAGGACCTACACTGTTTGGAGGTATAATCATGTCGAATGACTACGTGTTTAATGACACGCTTCCGGTTGCGCCGCTTAAAATTGCCGCACTGGAGAGCTGCCGGGATCTGGCTGAGAAAGTCAACTCCCACATTATCAATTTCCGCCGCAACGATATTGAAGTCCTGAAAAAACGTCAGGAAAATTTACAGTACCGCGGCTATGATGCTGATTCCTACATGCTTGACTGCGCGTGCCCGCGTTTCGGAAGCGGTGAAGCAAAAGGCATCGTCAATGAGTCTGTCCGTGGTACCGATATTTACGCCATGGTCGATGTAACCAACTACAGCCTGACCTACAAAATGAGCGGATTTACCAATCATATGTCCCCGGACGACCATTATCAGGATTTAAAACGTATCATCGGCGCATCCATTGCTACCGCACATCGTGTCAATGTTATCATGCCGTTCTTATATGAAGGACGCCAGCACAAGCGCAGCGGTCGTGAATCCCTTGACTGCGCGATGATGCTCGAAGAACTGATTCAGATGGGCGTAAGCAACATCATTACCTTCGATGCACATGACCCGCGTGTACAGAACTCCATTCCGTTAAGCGGTTTTGATAATTTCATGCCGACCTACCAGTTTATCAAGGCATTACTGAACCATGACAAAACCTTAAAGATCGACAAGGACAACCTGATGGTTATCAGCCCGGACGAGGGCGCTATGTCCCGCGCCGTATATCTGGCAAACAACCTGGGTGTTGACATGGGTATGTTCTACAAACGCCGCGATTACTCCCGTGTTGTCAATGGACGTAACCCGATCGTTGCCCATGAGTTCTTAGGTTCTTCCGTTGAAGGAAAGACCGTTCTCATCATCGATGACATGATCTCCTCCGGCGAGAGCATGCTGGACACCTGCCGCGCCCTCAAAGAGCGCAAGGCAAAACGCGTCGTTGTATGCGCTACCTTCGGTCTGTTCACCAACGGACTTGAGAAATTCGACGAATTTTTCGCAAAAGGTTACCTCGACTGCGTTGTAACCACCAACTTAAACTACCACACGCCGGAACTTCTTAAACGTGACTGGTATGTAGAAGCTGATATGAGCAAATTTATCGCTGCAATCATCAACTCCCTGAACCATAACGTATCTCTGGAGAACGCACTGACACCGACTGCGAAGATCCAGAAGCTGATTAAGCGGTATAACGAGGGACAGATGTAATGAGAATTGACGGCTGATAAACGGCTGTAAATTTCAAAAAACTCCTGCATAAACAGATAAATCTTCATTCTGTGTATGCAGGAGTTTTTTCTAATTAATCTACTCAAACCGCGATTTGCAATTCAATCCATCCCCATCACAAATTCACCTTCTCCCATCCTCTCTCTAAATATCCATTCATCTTCCGTTTCAGCTCTTGATTCTCCTCCGCCTCCAACAGCGGATCTTTATCCATTAATTTCTTCACTTCATCCGAAACTGCCTTCAATATATCTGCATCTGCAAATATATCTGCTAAATGGAATTCGAGATCACCGCTCTGGCGGACGCCGAAGAGGTCTCCGGGACCGCGCAGTTTTAAGTCTTCGGAGGCGATGTAGAAGCCGTCATTTGACTTATTGAGAATATCCAGCCGCTTTCCGGCGTCTTCCTCGCCGGAGGCGTTGACCATGATGCAGTAGGACTGGTCTTTTCCTCGACCGACGCGCCCGCGGAGCTGATGGAGCTGCGCCAGACCGAAACGCTCGGCATTTTCGATCATCATAACGGTGGCATTCGGAACATTGATTCCGACCTCGATGACCGTGGTGGATACCAGCACATGAATCTCATTTGCCGCAAATGCTTCCATGATCGCATTTTTTTCTTTTCCCTTCATCTTTCCGTGCAGATATTCCACCCGGATCGACGGGGACAGGGCGCGGCGCAGCTCTTCGGTATAATCGATGACGTTCTCTGCCTCCAGCATCTCGCTCGGCTCGACCATCGAGCAGATGACGTATGCTTGACGGCCGGCGCGGACTTCATTTTCGATAAAACGGTAGGCGTTCGGGCGAAATTCACGGTTCACGACACAGTTCTTGATCGGCTGCCGGTTTGCCGGAAGTTCATCGATGATGGAAATATCAAGATCCCCATATAAAATAATCGCCAGCGTCCGCGGGATCGGCGTCGCACTCATGACAAGCACATGCGGCTCGCCGCCTTTTTTGCTCAGCATTTCCCGCTGTGCCACTCCAAAACGGTGCTGTTCATCCGTGATTACCAATGCCAGATTGTCGTACACCACTTTTTCCTGAATCAGCGCGTGGGTTCCAATCACGATATCTGCCTCATGATTTTCAATCGACTCTCTGGCAAGCCTTTTTTCCTTCGCTGTCATCGAACCGGTCAGAAGCACCGGACGATATGTGATTCCCAGCGACGCAAACAATTCGGTCATCGACTCGTAATGCTGGCGCGCCAGTACCTCCGTCGGCACCATCAGCGCCCCCTGATATCCATTTGCCGCCGCCTGCAGCAACGCCAGAATCGCCACAATCGTCTTACCCGAACCAACGTCACCCTGAATCAATCGGGTCATGATATGCCCGCCGGACAAATCGGCGTACACCTCCCGGATTACCTTTTTCTGTGCCCCGGTCAGAGCATATGGGAGGCGCTCTTCCACCGACGCCATTTCCCCAGAAATCGTAAATGGATATGCGCTCTTTTTATCTTCTTTTTTGTCTTTGAGCAGGCGCACTGACATCAGGAACATGAAAAATTCATCAAACACAAGACGTTTCCGGGAAAACATCAGTTCTTCCCGGTTTGCCGGAAAATGGATGTGCTCCAGCGCATAGTTGATTTCCGCCAATCCGTACTTTTCCCGCAGACCAGTCGGCAGATATTCCCGTTCCATCTGGTGCATCGTGAGGGCTTCCGTGACTGCCTTTGCGATCGTCTTATTGCCAAGTCCCTTCGTCTGTCCGTAAACCGGCTGCATAGACGACACGACTTTCGCATACTGTTCCGGGCGGTAGATCTCCGGCTGCTCCATCGTAAGTCTTCCCCTTTTTTTTACCACACGGCCACGGAAAATAAAGCGTTCCCCCGCCTTGAGCGTCCCGCGCAGATAGGGCATATTGTACCATGCCAGCGCCAGTGTGCCTCCGCTGTCCCGCAATCCAGCCGTCGTAACCTGCAGGCGCGCTCCATACCGCACCACATCCGCCGTTTTTGCCAGGATTCCGCCGACTGCCGCGATCGTATCTTCCTTCAGTTCCGCGATCGGCTGCGGTTCCTTAAACTCATCATAAGCACGCGGATAATAATGGAGCAGTTCTTCCACCGTTTCCACGCCTATTTTTTGAAATAGCTTTGCCGTCTTTTCACCGATGCCCTTGACAGCGATTATATTCTGCTGTTCCATTTATCTCCTCCTGCTTTTCAGAATATTCTCCGGAAAATCAGCCACGCGGACAGTTACCGGACAAAAAATCCGGGAATACATTGGAATGAAAGAGAGGCAGGACGCAGGGATCTCTCCCCTGACCTGCCTCATTTCATACTTATGAATTATTTTGTTTTATACGTCAAATGTTTTATCTGCGCCATCACATAGAAAATTCATTTTCTCGTTATCTGCATTTTCTCAGCCAATCGTGCAGATTCATTTAACGCATTTCAATCACTTTAAACGACCTAAATCTACTCTACCGAAATCATATAATAGTAAATCGGCTGCCCGCCATTCTGGCATTCAAATTCGCAGGATGTAAATTCTTTGCGGGCTTTCTCACAGAATGCCTCTGCGTCCTCTTCCGTGACATCCTCACCATAATAGATCGTCACAAGCTCAGACTCATCATCTACCATCTTACGAAGTGACTCCATCGCGGTCTCCTCGATATTCTTGCCAACTGCCAGCATGCCGCTGTCGCCGATCCCCATGATATCGCCCTCTGCGATCTCCATACCATCGATCGATGTATTGCGGACTGCGTAGGTAATCTGAGCGGTCTTAACGTGGCTCATCTCCTCAGACATCTGTTCCATATTTTCTTCCGCCGTCAGATCCGGAGCAAAATTAATCAGCGCCGTGATACCCTGCGGAACCGTCTTGGACGGAACTACATATACCTTGGTATCTTCTGACAGGCTCTTTGCCTGCTCTGCCGCCAGAATAATATTTTTATTGTTCGGCAGAATGTAAACTGTCTCGGCATGGACTTTTTCGATTGCTTCCAGCATATCCTCCGTACTCGGATTCATCGTTTGTCCGCCCTCGATGATATAGTCAGCGCCGATGCCCTTGAAAATCTCAGAAAGACCTTCTCCGACCGATACGGCGATAAATCCATATTTCTTGCGTGGTTCTTCCTTCTTCTCTTTGGCTTCTTCTGCCTTCTGCTGTGCCGCCAGACGTTCGGAATCTTTGATCAGTTTCTCCTGATGTTCCTCGCGCATATTGTCAATCTTGATGCGGGACAGGGAACCGTAGGTCAGTGCTTTCTGAATCGCCAGACCTGGATCGTTTGTATGAACGTGAATCTTGACAATATCATCATCTGCCACAACTACCAGGGAGTCGCCGATCGTACTCAGATAATCTTTCAGTTCCTGCTCTGTCGTCTCACCCGCCGGTTTTTCTGCATTGATAATAAATTCCGTACAATAACCAAAACGGATATCCGCTGCCTGCGTGCTTCCGGCGCCTGTTGCTGTTTTTGCCGCTCTATTTCCCGATACAGACGGAGTAACTGCCGCGTCGATATCCACGACTTTCCCTTTTAAGCCCTCAATACAGCCCTTGATAACCTGAATCAGACCCTGTCCGCCAGAATCCACTACACCTGCCTCTTTCAGAACCGGAAGCATCTCCGGTGTCTGGCTTAAAACATATTCGCCGTACTCCAATACTTTCTCTGAAAATTCAAGTACGTCCTCGGTCTGCGGTGCCAGTTCTGCTGCTTTATCCGCCATTCCCTTGGCAACAGTCAGAATCGTACCTTCCTTCGGCTTCATAACTGCCTTATAAGCTGTCTCCGTCGCACGGTTAAATGCGTCTGAGAGAACACTCGTCGTAATGACATCTACCGTCTTAATCTCTTTCGTAAATCCGCGGAAGAGCTGTGAAAGGATAACGCCGGAATTGCCTCGTGCGCCGCGCAGGGAACCGGAGGAAATCGCTCGCGCCAGCGCCTCCATCGTCGGATTTTCAACGGCTGCCACTTCTCTGGCGGCTGACAGAATCGTCATCGTCATGTTCGTACCGGTATCTCCATCTGGAACAGGAAATACGTTCAGCTCATTGATCCATTCCTTGTTGGCCTCCAGGCCCTTTGCTCCAGCCAGAAATGCATTCTTTAACATCCCGGCATCTATATAATTCATGCCCACAGGGTTTGTTCCTCCTTAATCTATCACTCTTACGCCTTCAACATAAATGCTGATTTTCTCAACCTTCATGCCAGTAAACTCTTCTACTTTATATTTTACACTCTCGATCAGGTTGTCCGCAACGGTAGAGATGCTGACTCCGTATGCCACGATTACGTGGAAATCGATGCTGAGTGCATTGTCCTTGATGGCTACGTTGATACCGTGTGTCAGGCTTTCTTTTTTAAGCAGTCTTACCAGACCATCTTTCATACTGACAGCCGCCATGCCAACGATACCGAAGCATTCTACTGCTGTCGTTCCGGCGTACATTGCAATTACTTCCGGATCGATCTGGATCGAACCCATTTTATTGTCGATGCGTCCTTTCATATTGACAGCCTCCGTTTCTTTACTTGTTTTTGTTTGATTCGAATTTTATGCCATGATTTTTTACGGGCTGGACATGCGGAGCCGGAGCGGCTCCTGTGTCGGCGCGTGGGATGAGTACCTCACGGGCTGGACATGCGGAGCCTGAACGGCTCCTGTGTCGGCGCGTGGGATGAGTACTTCACGGGCTGGACATGCGGAGCCGGAGCGGCTCCTGTGTCGGCGCGTGGGATGAAATATATGCGTCTCTCTACCCCGTCATGCAGCTCGATTCCGCTTCGCTCCATCTCGCTCACGGGCTTCGCCCTATGGATAAAAATGTCTGAAATACGGCTTATGTGCAAGCACAACACCGTTTTTCAGCCTTTTTTATCCGCATGACTCATGGCTTACGCGTATATTATACACCACCCACGTTAAAAAGGAAATAGAAAATAGACATCTGTCGAAAACTTTTTTTATTTTTTTTGGTTTTTCACTTGCATATTTTCCTATTTTCTGCTATTATACCTTTGTTATGGATTTTAATAGGAAGTCCAATGATCGGTTAAGGAGGTGCTACGATGGCTAAGTGTGCAATCTGCGAGAAAGCTGCTCATTTTGGTAATGCAGTGAGTCATTCACATAGAAGATCTAACAAAATGTGGAAAGCTAACGTTAAGTCTGTTAAGGTTAAAACTAATGGCGGAGCTCAGAAGATGTATGTATGTACTTCTTGCTTAAGATCCGGTTTAGTTGAAAGAGCCTAAATCGAGTTTAACTGGCCTCAGGTGTCTGCCTGAGGCTTTTTTCTTGTTCTTAGCATAAAGAGCGACAACAAATGTTGGAAATATGCTTTTTGAGCACATTCCAACATTTTATATAAAACCTTTCCTTCAAAACACCCTAAAACAAGTTCAGCAGCGTTCCATACAGCTTCTCATTTCCCATCACCACCAGCGCCAGTTCTTCTTTTGCCTCGCTGAGCTGATAAAAAAGAGCTCTCACATCGCGCTCTGTCGAGCGCAGATATCCCATTTCATCATAATAATAGCGCCCATCCAGCCGATGCACCATGCGATCGACTTCTCGCGTATGGCGAGATTGTATTTCTACGGCAGAATCGGATTGCTTTTCCAGTTTTTCCTGCCAATCGGATTCCTGGCACTCATATCCCTGACGGATGTAATCATTCAGCAAATTAGCTGCTTCTGACTCATCGTTGGCATAAACCACCGCGACATGGGGATAGTGCCGCATTCCGCGTCCGTGCGGCAGGTGCATCATATTTTGTATAAAATAGGAAAGTTCTGCATTCGCACGGATCCGATTCGTCAGGTGGAATGTCTGGATTCCCGGCTGCTCCCCCAAGAGCTTTATTGCACCCAGATCCAATTCTTCCGGTGAAATCATATCCTCACAGTTACTGGAAAAAATAACCGGACGCGTTTTGCCGATCTCCAGCAAAATTTCCAATGTATTGGGCGACAGAAGGTGTGCCTCATCTACTAAGATCGCGCTGTATGCTTCAAACCTGATTTCCGCTCCCGTTTGAACACTATCCTCCGCCAGGTACTCCACCCGCCGCAGCCGCTCATGCAGCACCTTCCACTCTTTTCCCGCTTCACCGCAGTGGATCATGCACACCCGCTGCCGCCCGGAGAGTTTCATCGCAATATCATATAAAAGCAGCGTTTTTCCCGTCCCCGGAAGCCCGGTAAACCAGAAATATCCCGTCCGGTCTGCCCGGATTTTCTTTAAAATCTGGCGTTCAATATCCCTCTGCTGGTATGTCAGGAAATATTCTTTCTTTAAGAACCGTCCCGGCTCTGTGAGCGGCGAAATCAGGTACAGCTCCGCCTGAAACAAGTCTTCGATATCGCCTGGATAATCAGCACTCTCCTGCTGCAAATCCCGGCAGAGCTGTTCCCAGTCCGCCTCCACAATGCGGTCATGATTCGTCAGACGCACCAGGCTGTTCTGGCTGCTAATATAAGTGTACGAACGAATCGGCTTTCCCAGCGCCGCCAGATAATACCGGTTTTGTATGAGCTGCTTGCTGATCGCCTCATCCGACACCTGTCCGCTCTTTAATTCAAGGTTTAAAATTTGTTCTTCCTTGATCTGAAGCAGATCAAACTCTTTCCCCAGTCTCGGAATCTGAAACGAATAGAAAAAACGCAGTGCGTACACCGCCTGCATATGTCTCTCCAACTCCGAAACAAGCGCTTTCATGCTGTCCAGCTCCCATTCCCGTATTTTCAGAAACACATCCCGCCCCGAAAGCTGTCGTTCCAGCTTTTGAAGGTATTCCGTATTCTGATTTCGGGTAATCGTGTAAATAGAGATTGCTTTCATACCTGTACCGCCTACGTTCCTTTTCGCCCTTTCCAAACTTTATAGATCCCTCTTTTTGCCGCAGCACTCCATGAGCGCCGCCAGCACCTTATCCATCTGCAGTGGTTTTGCCAGATGCACATTCATCCCAGCTGCCAAGCACTGCCTGGCATCCTCTTCAAAGGCATTTGCCGTCATGGCAAGAATCGGAATCTGCCTTGCATCCGCCCGCGGAATCGCCCGGATCGCGCGTGTCGCAGCCAGACCATCCATCACTGGCATCATCACATCCATGAGAATCGCATCGAACGTCCCCGGAGGTGCCGCCTCAAAGCAGTCTACTGCTTTCTTCCCGTTCTTCACAATCGTGACATGGGCACCCGCATCGGTCAGAAGTGTTTCCGCGATCTCTGCATTCAACTCATTGTCCTCCGCCAAAAGCAGCTTCAAACCGTGAATATCTCCTGACGGCGCTGCTTCCTTAACCGGGAACTCCTCCGGCGGCGGTGCAATCTCAAATGGAATTTCCACCACAAACGTCGTTCCAATGCCGACCTCACTCGTCACCTCGATGTTTCCGTGCATCTGTTCAATCAGCCCTTTGACGATCGTCATGCCAAGCCCAGTTCCCTGGTAAACACTACGCGCATCATTTTTCTCCTGTGCAAACGGGTCAAAGATGTGATCCAGAAATTCCTGGCTCATGCCAACTCCCGTGTCCGAGATCGTCCACCTATAGACGCACCAGCCGTCCCGTACATCCTGCGCCTCCACCCTGGTACTGATTTTTCCGCCCGGACGATTGTATTTGATGCAGTTTCCATAAATATTCAGGAAAATCTGGCGCAGATGGAGCTGGCTGCCATAAATATACGGATACGGAATCTCCGCTTTTCTTTTATCATACTCCCATTGAATGCCCGCATCTACCGCGCGCTCGATGATGATGCTCACGATATCGTGCGTCATCTCTGCCAATGAAATATAATCATGTGCCAGAATGATCTTTCCTTCTTCCAGCTTGCTCATCTGCAGCACATCATTGATGAGGGACAGCAGATGCCCCGCCGCCACCTGCATTTTCCGGTGATTTTCCATCAGCATCTCCTTATCATCAAAATGTGCCTCATCGATTTTCAAAAGCCCGATAATGCCATTGAGCGGTGTCCGGATATCGTGACTCATGCGGCTTAAGAAATCTGTTTTCGCCCGGTTTGCCGTCCGCATTTCATCAAATGCCGCCTGCAGGCGCGCGTGCTCCTGTTCATCCCGCGCGTGCATCTGCGACGTATCCTGCAGAAGAATGATCGCATGAACCACCGGCATCTCACAAGAAAGCTCCGTATCAAACACGATCGTCTGCGTCATCAGAACTGTTTTCTGTACCCAGCAGATCGTGCCATCTTCCTCCTGGATACAGTATTCCACGGAAATATGTTTCTCCCCTGCCTCAAACCGCTTCAACAGCTTAGCCGGATCATCTGCCAGACGATAGCTTCCCAAGGTCTCCTGAGTGACCATCTTCATATATTCACTGCAATAATCACGGTAAGAACACGGCAGCGGATAGTCCATAAATAGCTCCCGGCATTCCTCGTCTTTTCCATTCAAGACAACACTCTTCTCCAGAATATCCTTTGTCAAATTAACTGTATATATCATATCCGACAGATCCAGGAGTGCATCCACATAGCTGTCATTTTCCAGAATCGACTGTTTGAGCTGTTCATAATAAAGCGTCAGCTGTTCCTTCGCATCTGCCCGCCCTTCTGAACTTTTCCGGATCGTCTCAAATGCCAGCAGGAAATGATGCAGTTTTCCTTCCTCATCCCAATCTACCGGGATCAGCGTCAGGCGGCTGTAGAGTCCCTGACCGTTCGTATCATACTGCAATTCGAGTAGATCTCCCTCCGCCTGCAGCTTCCCGGAAAGCTCTGAAACCTGCAGGCTCTGGCGGATGTGGGCGCGGTCAGCACGAGCCACCCGTTCCGCTGCTATCTGCTCCGCCGCACCGGAATAGCTTCCGTCTGACGCCAGAAAGAAATCAGCACTGGCACGGAGTGCCCGGTAAGTATCCATGTGCGCGTCGCAGTAGAGACAATCCGAAAAGTTTCTCCCGTACCGGTTTAAAAGCTTGAGCAGGTGGAAATCCAGCCGTTTTTCCGCTGCCGCTTCCTCGCGCTTTACATGGTTTTTGTTGATATACATATTTTTATCGGCAAAACTGAAAAGCTCCCGCATCGTGCTGCCCGGAAAATCACTGGCAAGTGCATACCCGGCCGCATAGCTGAGCGGCATATCCGGATATCCCTTTGACTCCTCTGTCATCGCCTCCCGCACATGGGTGAGGCATTCCCGCATGGCCTCCTCATCCAGACCATGCGTAACGGCAATAAATTCATCGCCGCCGTCCCGCCCTACGAACTGTTCCGCAGGCATGGACGCGCGCAGACAGACGGCGAACCGCCTGATGTAGGCATCCCCCGCCTCATGCCCCATGCTGTTGTTGATTCGGCGGAGATTATTCAGGTCAAAACTGCATACTCCCACATCCTCTTCCGCCGGTTCCGGATCATCCAGCAATTCTTCACATTTATTCTTATTTGGAAGTCCGGTCGCCTTGTCCAGATAAACCTTTTTCTGCAGCACACGGTTCATCGCCGCATAGCGCACCGCCTTGATAAATTCATATCCAATCAGAAGCATCAGAACAATAATATCAATCGTGATATATTTTTCAATTACCGTCAGCGAGGATGCCTTCCGCTGGGAATACGCCTCCGCCAGTCCCGTCGCCTCATCACAGATTTCAAAGAACCGCTCGCTCTTATCAATGATCTCTGTATTCTCATAGCCGACTTCTCGGACACGCAGGATTTCATCGTGAAGCGCGGCAAAGTAATCATCCAGCTCCTGCATCTTACTCTGAAACGCCCCGTCATCGAGGCGCACCAGCCCCAGTTCGCCATTGCCATTTCGCAGACCGTCGACGAAGGCCTCAATATCCTGAATCATACCATCCTCCGGCTGACCGGAAATTTCCAATTTAATGATACGCTGTGTCTTTCCGCGTACCAGTCCCGCATAATTGACCACACGCGCCGTTCCCTGAATACTGGAGACAATTCCCATCATCACGATAATCAGTGCCGCCAGCATAACCGCCAGCACGCCGATGCAGATCTGTATTATGTTTGAAGTCTTTTTCTTCTTACTCTTATTCGCATTCTCGGAATCCATCGCTCCGTCCTCCCGTGAAAAAGAATGTGCCTTGGCACATTCTCGCGCCAAGCGCGGTCGCTTGCGTCATGTTTCTGCTTCGCGCGAGTGCGCATCCTCGCGGAGCGTTTTTTGTT